>Ga0315289_10000254_pt1 | contig 85859 bp, 81 predicted proteins | sample YL17G11_40_MG_FD_203452 | JGI IMG/M metagenome (GOLD analysis project Ga0315289, IMG submission 203452) | Sediment microbial communities from Yellowstone Lake, YNP, Wyoming, USA - YL17G11_40 | ecosystem: Environmental > Aquatic > Freshwater > Lake > Sediment | place: USA: Wyoming | collected...
GGGTCGCATGTGCTAGCTCGAGTTCCGAGCCAGCAGCACAAGGAACTGATCTTTCGGGCGTTGTCATACAACTCATGGAGAATGGAGTCTCTCTTTTTGCTCTTCATCGAGGATTTCTACAAAGCAGCTCGCGGCTGACAATCATCCGTCGAGAGGAGTCGCGATGCCCAGGCCAGGTTTCTTCGGGGCGATCAGACATCCGTTCTCGAAGACCAGACCTGATGACGGATCGTCGACTATGTTGAAGTGGGAATCCAGGTCTGCCATGAGCACGTTCTCCGAGCTGAGGGCGAAATGAAGTCCAGCAGCGATCGAGACCTGGATCTCTCCCATGCATCCGATCATGGTGCCCACGTCGGCAGCTTCCGCAAGCCTGTTGATCATCACCGCGTCCTTGATTCCAGCGCTCTTCATCAGCTTGATGTTGATCATGTCGGCAATGCCTTCCCTGGCGACCTTGCGCGCATCCAGAACGGACTTGACGCATTCGTCGGCCATCACTGGCAGATTGATCGACTCTGCCACCTTCTTCAGGCCAGCGTAGTCCTCCGCCTTGACGGGTTGCTCGACGACCATCACCTGGAGCGTCTCCATGGCTTCGCAGAACTTGATCGCCTGATCGACAGTGTATCCTTGGTTCGCGTCCACGCGCAGCTCAATCTTCGGACCTACGGCGTCTCTGACCGCTGAGACTCGCCTGATGTCCTCCTCGAGGTCCAGGCCCACCTTGATCTTGAGCGCCTTGAATCCGGATTTGGTGTGGTCGAGCGCTTTCTGAACAGTGGTCTCGAGCGATTCTATCCCGATGGTCATGTCCGTGATCATCCTGTCCCGTTTGCCGCCTAGGAACTCGTAAAGAGGTTTCTTGTCCCTCTTGCTGAGAAGGTCGAAGAGGGCCATGTCAATCGCAGCTTTCGCCGCTGTGTTGCCGGTTGCGATGCTGTCCAGCCTCTCGTGAAGCTTGTCTGGATAGTTCTCGTCGGAGCCCACGATCCTCTTTGGAACCATGCCCAGGAATGACTCCATCGAAGCCAGGGTTTCGTGCGTGACATCGGTCGGGTTCCCGCTTCCTACGCCGAAGTCGTCTCCGGACACCAACTTCACGATGACGTTCTCCTCCGTATCTGACGACCCGGAGGCTATCTTGAAAGTGCATGTTCTTCTGTTGATGAATGTCCTGAATTCCATGGAATCTATCATTTGTGGTATCTCCCTCCAAGCAGCTTGACCGCGTTGATGTCCTTCTTGAGTCCCAGAGCATTGGCGACTGGTGAGCATTTCGTTCTGAGGAGATACGCCACGGGTGCGAGGTCCGTCTCGGAGAGCGATTCGAAGTTGGCCATGCCTTTCGCGACGATCAGATCGGCGTTCTCCATCATTTTTCCGAACTTGCCGGTGAGCGAGTCGAGGTCTATCCCGACGGCGAAGCCAGGCGCCTCCACAATGCTGTCTACGATCCGCTCCATCCCTAGCCCAGAAATGTCCTTTTTCGTCGCATCGGCTAGAATGGGTTCTTCCTTTACGACGAGAGTGAGGTCTATGTCGAACTTCTTCAACTCCTTGAGCGCCAATCGGTCGAGGACTATCTCCCCGCAGTTGTCCGCGAGATACACCACACTCTCGGCTTTCTTCAGCACGGCCTTGATTCGTGTGGTGTCGTCCCAGCCGAAGCCCTCGTCCAGGAGGTTCTTGAACTCCTTCTTGAGTCTTGTCGGATTGTCAAAACCGACCCCGATTCCAAAATCGAGCACATTCCCCACGATCGAGCATAGGAAGGCGGTTCTCAGCGGGTCCTTGGATGATTTCACGAACTTCTCGGCGGAAGGATAGACGTCGAGCGCTATCTCGTTGCTCTTCCTCTTCAGCGCGCCGTACGGGTCGTTCGTCCCTAGCAATTCGTAAGTCTTCCTGTGAACCTGGGTCGCGACCCTTGCGGAACACACGTTGTCTCCGAAGAGCTCCTCGAGCATCTCGGCGGCATTCCTCGTCGCCACCGCGCTCAGAGAATCGTCAACCTGTTCGGCCTCGAAGAGCACCCTTCGGATCAAGCACGGAACGCATTCTGGAGTCATCAGCATGGCGTCGCGGGAATCTCAATTCTGAGATTTAACCTGTTTTGAACTACAGTCCGGACTCCTACATTGATATGTGCGAAATGACTATCATAATGTCAGACCAGCGGGTCCGACGGTAGTTCTCATGGCGGTCGTCATCCGGAAGATGAAGGTGGAAGACCTAGTCGATGTGAAAGGAGTGGACCTCCTGTGCTGGAATGACCTCATGGAGCGATCCTACGGATTCAAGGACAAGCTCTCGGCGAGGACCGACGAAAACATCCTCTCGTTCATGCACTCCGACCCGGATGGTGCCCTCGTCGCCTCGGACGAGTACGCAGGCGTCATCGGGGTATGCTTCTCTCATGTCTGGGGATCAACCGGCTGGGTCGGACCACTGTCCGTCCTGCCATCGTACCAGGCAAGAGGACTGGGCAAGGAGTTGCTGAGGCATTCCCTGCGATACCTGGAGGACCAAGGATGCGTGGACATAGGCCTCGAGACGATGCCTGAGAACGTGACCAATCTAGGGATGTACTTGAAATCCGGGCTTCATCCAGAGGGGCTCGTCCTAGTGCTTGCCAAGAAGCTCACGGCTGACGATGTGGAGTTGGAGCCCGCTGGCAATGTCTCGGTCGAGCGTTTGTCAGAATCTGGTGTCAGCGACCACTTGAAGTCGCAGATGAGGAGAGTGTCTGAGTCTCTGCGGCCCGGATTGGATTGCACGAAGGAGATACAGCTGACTCACAAGTTCTCGTTCGGAGACACCCTCGTTGCGACCGCCAAAGGAAAGGTCCTCGGCTATTCGGTCGTTCACACGGTCCGGAGGCGGATCAACATGCCCGGATCTTCGGTGAGGATCCTTCATGTGGACCCTGACGCCAAGGAGGACGTTCTCGAGGCCCTCGTATCCTCAGCCGAGCTCATGGCAGCAGATGCGGGATCTCCAGAGGTCTCCTTGGCTGTGCCCGCGCAGACGAGGCACGCTCTCGACCTCGTTCTCTCTCGAGGATACTACATTGTGCAATCATATGAGCGATTGATGTGGATGGGCAGCTCCGGACTCAGCGACAGAACATACAACCTGTGCTCTTGGTCCGGTTGAGCGCTCACTTCATTATGCCGATCTCAGACAGCTTCTCAGGCAGATAGGTGTCGGTGACGTAGTCGAGACCGTACTTCGCAAGGGCTTGCTGCTCCGCCTTCTTGCCTATCTCGAGCATGAGGTCGATCTCGTGCTTCCAGAACTCGTCGTTGAACCTTGGATCGGTCTTCTCTGCGTTCAGCGCCTGGATGTCCTTGTCGTTCAGCTTGTCCGTCGGCAGTTCGTAGTTCAGTATGTCCGAGGCGGTGATACCCACGAACTCTGCGGTTGGAGTCGCGAGGTACTCTGACAGATGTGCGGTCTTTATTGCGCCGTACGCCAGCGATGCGTGTATCCTGAAGCTCCACGGGTCGCCATCGACGAATGTGCAGACCGGGAGCTTCATCTCCTCGTTGATCCTCTTGATGAATCTTCTCGTGCTCCTGGCGGGCTGACCCTTGAGGTGCACGAGCACGGCGTGGGCGTCCTCGTCGAACTTGTTCTCGACCAACCTGTCGAACATACCACCGGTCTCGATAGCTATGAGGAAGTCTGCATCGCAGTCGATGAAATTGATCTTCTCTTTTTCGACGTTGTACGGGATGCCGTAGCCAGAGTCGCCGACATCGTCCCTGCAGTTGATCTTCTTCTTCTTGCCCTTCCTGTCGATCTCCTGGATGGTCACGTTGCCGATGACCCTTGCGCCGTCTTCCTCTGGTCTAAGCTTGAAATCCTCTCTCATGCAGGTGGTGATGATCTCGAGGTCTTCCGCGAGCATGTTCGATTCATCCTGGGCGTTGAACTTGCCCTTCGCCCAGCCTTCTGAGATGTAGTACATTTCCCTGAGCGTCGAACTCTTCTCTTCTTTGATCATGTCCTCGATGAACTCGAGCATGTACATGGTCCGGAGGAGCATCTGCGCCCCTGTCAGCTTCTTTGCGGTCCTCGCTCCCATGGCCTTGCCGTATTTCCAGACCGCGGATTTCGAGTCGAATCTGATGTTGCTCTTTGTCCTGAGCGGTATCATCATCTTCGGGATCTTGCCGTCGTCGATCTGGTCGTAGACGCTTCCGGCGATATCGGTGAGCTTGTCGACCGCCCTTTGGTGGCGTTCCTCATTCTTCATTGTTGATCACTTCCGCCCCTTCGTCGTAGTCGACCTCGCCTTCCTCGCCCTCTTCACCGGGCTCTGCCTCGCCCTCTTCCGTGATCTTGAGGTGCTCCAGATCCCAGTCGCCTGGCAGGACTTCCGCGCCGATGATCGATGCCGCGTCGATGCCACTCACATAGATCTCGTTGTCATCATACTGCTCCTGCGGCACTCCGTGGAGATCGAAAGTCAGCTCGAAGATATCCGTGGATGCAATGCGCTTGACATCCCAGGTCACCTTGTTTGTCTCCCGAATCTCGAGCGGCTTATCCTTCAACGTCTTCTGGTCTATCTTGTCATACGGGACGAGCATGTGCAAGTGGAAACTCTGCGTCTTTGGTGTGTAGTTGTAGATCTTGACCGAGATGTGATGCCTGTTCTTCTCGGACTTGATGCTGTCTTCTATCCAGACGACATTCATGATCTTGGTTATGGTCCCGGCTAGCTTTGGAACTGGTTTTCCCACGATCTTCGCGCTCTTCTCGGCGATCATCGGGATTATGTCCTGAACGATTTCGAACTTGACCTTCGTTTTGCTCCTTTTTGCCGCTTTGTTGAGATGCGTCTTCAGTCTCCTCGCGCAAGCTTTCAGAGCGAGCTCGATCTCTTCCTTGATCTCCGGGATGTTCGCGATCGCTTCCTTGGATTCCGATGTGAACGGTATCTTGGTCGATGCAACATGAACGAGAACGATCGCGGGGCCGAACGGGATTCCTTGGCCACCGCGCTGTTCGAGGCCGTACCTTCTCCAATCGACTGCCTCGATGGCCTGTGTTGTCGCGCAAGCGCCCTGCTGGTACATCAGCGGCACACGGTTCGCGAATCTCAGTATCTGGATCGTCTCCTCCCTGTTCAGCTCTCCGCCATAGACGATCCCGACCTCGACGATGAAAGGGTTGCCCGCATAGACCTTCGGCTCTCTTGTGATCGGAGGGGCGTAGAACTCCGCCTTCAGAGGGCCGAGAACGTTCTTGAGGCCCTTCCTGATGAGCGTCTCCCCGATGGGCGAGAGACAGTCTGTCTCAGGTGCCATTATCTTGACTTTCTTGATGGCTTCGAGTATCGCTCCCGCCTGTTCGAGCGCAAGGCGATCTGGTCTCAGATCCGGCTGCACTCCCGCGAGCTCGCAGATCTCGCGCGCAACTCTGTACGATATCCTCGAGAACTCGGAGTTGAGGAAGCTCGTCATCTTGAGGGATTCCGTGTACTTCGCCATGCTGAGCAACTCGCCCAGCTCGACGCCCTCAGGATGCGGCTTGACCTCTTTCGTCTGCGGCGGAACGTTTTCGGATGCGCGTTCGAAAACGATGGTGTTCCCTTCGGGCGGAATGAAAGTGATCTTGGCATGCGGGTTGACGATGGCTACGCCCTTCAGGTATTCGAATATGGACTGCTTGCCTCCGATGTATTTCCCCCTGACGTACACCTGGAAGCTCGTGCCATGCTCCCGGTCCCAGATGACGAAATCCTCCTTGATTATGTCCGGTCTGTTCTTCTTTGTGTCAAGGATCAACTCGCACTCGTACGCGACATCCTCATCCGATATCTTCGACTTGACTCTCGTTGCCTTGCCTGTCGTCAGCTGGCCGTACATTACGACCGCAGAGACTCCTATGCCCTGCTGGCCCCTCTTCTGAGATCTGGTGTGGAATCTCGACCCATAGAGAAGCCTCGCGAACACGTTGGCCACCTGCTTCTTCACTATGCCCGGACCGTTGTCCTCGACTGTCACCCTGTACTCGCTGTTGTCGATCTTCTCCACGCGCACCAAAAGGTCCGGAAGGACTCCCGCCTCCTCGCAGGCGTCCAGACTATTGTCCACGGGTTCCTTGACCGAAGTGATGAGCGCGCGCGTCAAAGAGTCGAAGCCAAGTATCTGCTTGTTCTTCTCGAAGAACTCCGAGACGGAGATCTCCTTCTGCTTCTTCGCCAGTTCGTGCGCTATTGATGACAAATGTCTGCGCCTCCGCAAGGAACGCAGAAGCGCGGCGTTTCCGAGTGCATCCCAGATGGTCGAAATGGATTACCTAGATAAATATGTGTTGCGAGGTCCAGGGCAACTGGCATGCCTTAGTCGAACTTCTCGCCGCACTTGGGGCAGACCTTCGCCTCTGCGGGAACGTCGGCACCGCACTCGGAACACACGAAGTCCTCTCCCTTATCAAGCCCCATCGCTTTCGCGAGGCTCGGGACTTTCGTGTCCTCCTTCGGGATGTCCTTCGTTTCCTTTTTCTTCTCCGAGACTGCCTTCTCGTAGGCTTCGATCCTCATCCTCCGAGCCCTCCTGGTCCACCAGATCATCAGGAGCAGGAGCGCGTAGATGGGGTAGAAGCTAATGAACACCTGCATAAGGCCCAACGGAATGAGCGGAGCCACGACTGCGTAGGAGTCCTTGTATATCGGGCCATTCAGGGCGTATTCCGCCTCTCCCCTGTGCTCCGTGGCAACTATCCAGGTGCCGTTGACTTTCGCCCAGAATATGAACTGGTTGATGGGCTTGGAGACAGTGCTGCTGTAATAGTAGTGGGCTGTCTTGTTGTCCGTCGAAGCAGCCCTTAGCATCGAGTAGTTGTGCGATTTGGCGGACGGGAAGCTGATGCTGGCTATCGCTACGCTAACATCCTCAATGGGCATTGCGGAGCTATTGTCGGGCAGGTTGAACGTGACGGTGAAGTTGAAGACCGTAGAGCTCGTTCCGAAAAGGGGCGTTACCAAACCATCTGCCATCACGGGCTTAGTGATATTGCTGGAAACCACAGTCTCGGTGCTCGTTGCTATTACAGGGTCAATATGCTGGTAGTAGTCGGTGTAGTACCACGCCCAGACGCCGCCGAACGCGAGACATGACGCAGCGCCGATTATCAGAAGTTTCTTGACGCCCTTGATCCCGAACTGCCACATGATCCCGAGCAGTGCCAAAGGTACGATGAGTCCTGACAGGCAGAAGGTGCCTGCATACAACAGGACAAGAGCAAAGACCCCGGCGGCAATCGCGATGCCGGTCGGGATGACATAGGGCGTCTTCCGAAACTTGGCCAGTAGCTCATTCAGATACTTCATCATGCGCTGAGCTGGCGTTTCCATATCGTGAGGCAACTTGCTCATCGGATAAATACCTATTTCCCTGTGCCTCGTTGCTGCAACAGTAGTTAAATACCCGATTTCCCCATCGAAGGCCCTTCCCTCAGGGGGTTCCAGCGTTGAAGACCGCGGTCATAGCGATTGGAGGCAATGCAATACTGCGCTCCGGGGAGAAACCCACCCAGGAGAATCAGATGCGCAACGTCGCCGTCACTTGCAGAGGACTCGCGGACCTGATCGAGAAGGGATACGACATCGTCATAACGCACGGGAACGGCCCGCAGGTGGGGGACATACTTCTCAGGAACGAGCTCGCCAAGGGCGAGATCCCTCCGATGGGCATGGACGTGTGCGACGCCGAAAGCCAGGGCCAGATAGGCTACATGATGCAGCAGGCGCTGTCATCCGAGTTCGTCGAGCGCGGCATGGACAAGGTCGCGGTCTCTCTCATCACTCAGGTGTTGGTCTCTGAGGACGACCCTGCATTCCAGAACCCAACAAAGCCGATAGGCAAGTACTACACCGCAGCCGAGGCCAAACATCTCCAGAAAGAGAAGGGATGGACGATGGTGCTCGACAAGAAGCGGGGCGGGCTTCGAAGGGTGGTCCCTTCTCCGAATCCAATCGGCATTGTCGAGAGCAAGCCCGTCAGGCGATTGGTGTTCGGCGGGGAACATCAGGCCGAGGTCGTCATCGCTTGCGGCGGAGGAGGAATCCCTGTTGTGAGGCGGGGGAACAGATACGTCGGCGTCGAGGCCGTTGTCGACAAAGACCTTGCCGCGGCCATGCTGGCGACGAGCATCAAGGAGCGGCTGTTCGTTATCGCTACAGACGTGGAGAATGTGTTCCTCGACTTCGGAACCATCAGTCAGCGACCATTCATGCGCTCAACGCTCTCGGAGATCAAGAGGCTCCATGATTCCGGGCAGTTCCCGCCTGGCAGCATGGGCCCGAAGATACTCGCAGCCATCAGGTTCTTGCAGGGAGGCGGCGAGGAGGTCGTGATTTGCGCCACCGAGAAGCTCGTGCAGGCGCTCGAGCAGGGCGCTGGAACTCATATCTACAGGGACGACAAAAAGGCTTGAACCCATGGCCAACATCGAGGAGCAGATCAAGGAGATCGAGGACGAGCTCGGTCGCACAATGTACAACAAGAAGACCCAGCATCACATCGGCAAGCTGAAGGCCAAGATGGCCAGGCTCAAGGACGATCTCGAGCTCAGGCGGTCGAAGGGGCCGAAGACTGCCGGGTACGCAGTCCGCAAGTCTGGGCACGCGACCGTCGCGTTGGTCGGGTTCCCCAGCACCGGTAAATCGACTCTCTTGAACAAGATCACGAACGCGCAGAGCGAGGTTGCCGCGTATAAGTTCACGACACTGACGGTCGTCCCTGGAGTGATGGAGTACAGAGGCGCCAAGATCCAGGTCCTCGACCTCCCGGGTCTGATCAAGGACGCGTCCAAGGGCAAAGGCCGAGGGCGAGAGGTTCTCTCAGTCGTTCGGTCTGCCGACCTCATCATCCTCATGATCGATGTCTTCGAGACCAATATCCAGGTCCTCGTCGACGAGCTCAAGACGGCGAACCTCCGTCTGAACCAGAGGCCTCCGGACATAGTCATATCTAAGAAGAACCGAGGCGGCATAACTGTCAACTTCACTTCGAAGCAGTCAACGCTGGACGAGGACCTCGTCCGCGAGATGATGAACGAGTACGGCTACATCAACGCGGACATCGTGATCCGCGAGGACATCGTCGAGGACCAGCTGATCGACTACATCTCGGGCAACAGGCTGTTCCTACCGGCGGTTGCGGTCATCAACAAGACGGACTTGGTGACCGACGCCTATCTCAAGCTGATCCAGAAGCGCCTGAAGAGTTGGAAGATCGTGCCCATCGCGGCAGAGAAGGGGAGAGGCCTCGCCGAGCTGAAGGAGGAACTCTACGGTGCGCTCAGGTTCATCCGCATATACATGAAGCCCCAGGGCGAGGACGCCGATATGGTCGAGCCTCTCGTCATCAAGGACGGCTCGGACATAGGCATGATATGCGACTCCATACACAGGGACTTCAGGAAGAACTTCAGGTACGCCCAGATATGGGGAAAGAGCGCGAGATTCCCAGGTCAGATAGTTGGCCTCGACCACAAGGTCTCCGACCAGGACATTGTCACAATCATAGTGAAGCGTTGAAAACTAGAGGTTAAAGGGTTTGATTGATGGAGGAGGCAGGCTTTTCGTCGCCTAGGCCTTCTTCATCAGCTTCATGAATCCGCCGCCCTCGTGGATCTCTAGACCCTTTGAGGTGACGATCTGCTCGAACTCGGGCCAGTCGATGATTTCGACCCTTGGGCTTCCCCCTCGGGTGAACTCGACCTCGGATGTACCTCTTACCTTTCCGGGTCTGAGGTTCTTCTCGGTCGCGATCTCCTTTGCCCTGTCGAGAGATATTGGCTTCATTGGCACGTGCATCCCTCCGTGTTGCCGGATTGCTTCCGACAGTCAGTACATGTATGTCGGACATATATATACCTTTACTGGCCTATGGTGAAGACTGTGCTGGCCAGTCGTCAGACGCATATCTGGCCGTTCAGAACAGCCACAGCAACATTACCGTCGACACGAACAGGGTTGCCATGGCAATCGGGAAGCCTACCAGCGTGAACTTCCAGAAGTTGATCTGGACCCCCATCCCCTCTGCTTTCTCTGCCACAATCACATTGGCGGCCGCGCCGAGTATGGTCGCGTTTCCGGCTAGCGTCGAGCTCGCCGCGAGAGCTAGCCATAGATCTGGCTGAGAGATGGGAATCATCTCGCTCAACAGCATCACCGCGGGCACATTACTGACCAGGTTCGACATGAACGCGCTCAAAGCCGTCAGCCACTCCAAACTCGGTATGCTTCCGTCGTGGAATCCTGGAAACCCGCTCCTGATCTCGTCCAGCAGCGTGGAATCCTTGACTCCCTCTATCACGATGAACAGGCCGACGAAGAAAAGTATGATCGACCAGTCGACTCCGGCCAACATCTCCTTCGCCTTGACGTCCGTGATCAACGGCACGACGAAGAGCGCCGCGACCCCGCCTAGGAACGCGACCACGGCTATCGGAGTGCCGAGCACGTGGCTCAGGATGAATGCGAGGAATGTCAGAGCCGTGATGCCGGTCAGCGCATAGAGCCCGACCTTTCTATCCCTGAGCTTCTTGATCCCAGAGGTCGTCGCAGCGTCTCCTTTCACCAGCTCATCCTCAAATACCTTCCACCCATCCTTCAGGATCTTCCTTCTGAACTCCTGGGCCGACCCCTTCTCTATGTCCTTCCTGTAGAACAGATACATCATTGCGATCGCGACGAGCATGCAGACGATCGAGACCGGGACAAGCTTTGCGGAGAAGTCCACGAAGGATATGCCAGCAGTGGTGGCGATGAAGGCGTTCTGAGGGTTGCCCACGACTGTCGCCACGCTGCCTATGTTGGCTGCCAGCGCCTCGGCAACGAGATATGGAACGGGATTAGATTTCAGGAGCCTGCATGTCCGGATGATTATCGGCGTGAACAGGAGGACGATCGTATCGTTGAGAACAAGCGCCGAGAGCGCTCCTGTCACGACCATTGTCAGCACCAAGAATGTGAACTGGTCCTTCGAGTACTTGATCATCCTGAGCGACACCCATTCGAAGAAGCCGCACAACTCCAAACCGGCAACGAGGATCATCATCCCTACGAGCAGAATGATGATGTCCAGATGGATCGCGCCAATGGCCTTCTCAGGCGCGACGACGCCAAGGATAATCATCAGGGCGGCGCCAACGAGCGCGGCAGCTGGTCTGTCTATCTTGACCTTCGGGAATCGCCTGATGGATATCAGGGCGTAGGTCACCAGGAAGATTGCAAGCGCGATTAGAAGCGTTCCCATCCAACTGTAGGAATCACCAGGCGAAATATGAATGTGAGCATGATCCGACTTCCAAAAGCATTAAGAAACGGTTGGCCGTTCAAGCGGATGATGATTCAGAGGCCAAGGGGTACCAGGGATTTCGGGCCTGCTGAGATGGCCAAGCGCCGAAGGGTCGAGATGGCCATGCGCGAGTCGTGCGCCCGTTTCGGGTTCGGAGAGGTCGTCACGCCGACCTTCGAGCATGCGGAGCTGTTCACCCTTAGGTCCGGGCAGGGCATCATCGACGAGATGTACGTGTTCAAGGACAAGGGTGACAGGGAGATGGCCCTGCGGCCTGAGATCACCGCATCCGTCGTCAGGTTTTATGTCAACGAGCTCTCGACTCTGCCGAAGCCTTTGAAGCTCTACTATGTCGGCAACTGTTTCAGGTACGAGAACCCGCAGAGCGGCAGATTCAGAGAGTTCTTCCAGCTGGGCGCGGAACTGATTGGCGCAAAGAATCCAGAGACGGACGCCGAGGTCATTGCCCTTGCGATCAGCTGCATGAGAGCAGCGGGCCTCGAGAACTTCATTGTCAGAATCGGCCACATCGGGATTCTCAAATCACTTGTCAATGCGGAAATCAAGGACGCTAAGACTGCGGCTGAGATTCTCAGGATGATCGACAAGGAGGACTTCGACGCCATGGGCGACATGTTCGACGCCAAGGCGCTGCCGAGGAAGCTCTTCGACAAGATCGCCGCCCTGGCTGAAATCAAGGGCGAGGTCGATCTGCTGAACAATCTGGACCAGTCGGAAGCCACCGAGTATCTCCGAGAGATCTTCTCAGTTCTGAAGCTGCACGGAATAGAGGATTGCCAGCTAGACCTTGGGATCGTCCGTGGCCTGGACTACTACACGGGAATGGTCTTCGAGATCGATGCACCTAGACTCGGCGCTGAGAAGCAGGTCCTTGGCGGAGGATCGTACACGCTCTCAGAGCTTTTCGGCGGTGAGCCAGTCTTCAGCACCGGTTTCGCAATCGGCATAGACAGAGTCTTGCTCGCCCTTGAGAAGGAGAAACCCGTAGTCGAGCCTCCTATCCTTGACGCGTACGTCATCCCGGCCAAGGAGGACATGAGGAAGTATGCGATCGGGATTGCCGCGAGGCTGAGATTGCAGGGCATCCGAGCCGATGTCGACCTGATGAGAAGGACAATGAGCAAGAACCTGAAGTGCGCCTCCGCGACGGGTGCCAGATACGCCGTCATTGTCGGCGAAGAGGAGATGGCGAAGCGATCGGTTACCCTCAGGGACATGAAATCCGGCGAGCAGAGGTTGGTTTTGGCGGACGAGCTTGGCGTGGCCATCAAGAAGGCAGAGGCCTCAAAGCTGGTCGGTCATTGAGCGTTCTGTAAAGAATCAAGAGATCCATCCGGAGCATCGCCCCGGATGGGTTGGAGTTTTATCTCGCCTACGGGTAGAAGCCTCGGAGTCTCGTCGCGTCCGCGACTCTCTTAACTGCAACGAGGTACGCTGCGTCCCTCATGTTGCACTTCTGCTTCTCGTGCATGTTCCAGACCTCGTGGAACGCTGCAGTGATCTTCGCGTCGAGGCGCTTGTTGACCTCTTCCTCGGTCCAGTAGTAGTTGTAGTTGTTCTGGACCCACTCGAAGTAGCTCACCGTGACACCGCCTGCGTTCGCAAGGATGTCGGGCAAGACGAGCACACCGTTCTTCCACATGATGGCGTCAGCCTCGAAGGTCGTCGGGCCGTTCGCGCCCTCACCGGAGATCTTGGCCTTGATCTTCGCGGCGTTGTCCTTCGTGATGACGTTCTCGAGAGCGCAGGGCAACAGTACGTCGACCTTGAGCTCGAGTATCTCTTCGTTGCTTAAGGGCTTCGAGCCCGGGAATCCGATGACGCTGCCAGTCTTGACCTTGTGCGCCCAGACTTCCTCGTACTTCAGGCCCTTCTCGTTGATGATTCCGCCCTTGGAGTCCGTCACAGCGATGACCTTGGAGCCGAAGTCGCGCTCGATGAGCTTGTGAGCGAATGCGCCCACGTTGCCGTAGCCCTGGATGGCCACACTTGCGCCCTTCAGGTTCATGCCGATTTTCATCGCAGCCTCTCTGACGTTGAAGACTAAGCCCCTCGATGTCGCCTCAGGTCTGCCCAGTGAGCCGCCCAGCTCCCTTGGCTTTCCTGTGATGACGCCTGGGACTGCATAGCCCTTCATCATGCTGTATGTGTCCATGATCCAGGCCATCTCTCTGCCGCCCGTGTTGACGTCGGGTGCCGGTATGTCCTTCTCCGGGCCGATGATGATTGATATCTCGGTTGCGTACCTGCGCGTCATCCTCTCGATCTCGCCCACTGACATCTTCTTCGGGTCGCAGATGATGCCTCCCTTCGCACCACCGTAGGGGATGTCCACAGTTGCGGTCTTCCAGGTCATCCAGGACGAAAGAGCCCTGACCTCATCGATGTCCACCTGCGGGTGGTATCTGATGCCGCCCTTGTACGGGCCACGGGCTTCATTGTGCTGGACTCTGTACCCAGTGAAGACTCTGACTGTTCCGTTATCCATCTTGACCGGGAAGTTCACATGGAGTTCCCTCTTCGGGCTCTTCAGGACTTCGATCATTCCCGCGTCGAGACCCAGGGTCTTCCCTGCCTTGTCGACCATCTTCTTCATTTCCTCAAACGGATTCGCTTTGCCTGCCATTCTAACACCATTGTCTAATCCATGCCCGCGCGAAAAGACTCCCCGCGCAGGATGATTGTAAAAGTGGATGCCAAGATTGAATTTAAAGGTTGCCTCTTAACTAGGCTTTCTCTGTGGATGCAGTGCTGTTTTCCACTGCGTATTCTAAAAGGTTCTTAGGATCACTGGCCTCAGGATTGGAACGGATATCCGGTTCGCAACCGCGGATTGAAGATCTATGATATCGCAAGTGCGCCTTTCGACAGACACATCCGAAAAACCAACGCCCGTTCCCGATAACGGCGCTATATGCTAGGGGAGATCGAATCCGATCAGTATCGACGCGAGCTTTGGGTCGTCATCGAGCCCAGCGCTCTCCCTGAGGAAGAGGTCTCCGGATGTCGAAGGGCTGGAAGAGATGACACGCGTCGTACCATGGATCTTCTCGACCTCCTTGAACGACACAGGCGGAAGCACGAACCTAGCCCCTTTGCCTGATCCTTTCCCATAGAATATCACGAAGTCTTTCCCTAGGAAGATGGTCTTGCTCGCGGGGCCTTCCTTCAATCTCTCCCCGCGGAGGATCTCCCTGCCGATGACTCTCCCCTCTTCGTTGACGAGCACGACCGTTGCGTGAGGAGGTCCTCTGAATGTCTTGTCCTTGATGATGCACGCAACGTGATGGCGTTCGAGACACTGGAGAACGCCTTCGTTCTGGACCGTCAGCGGACCGAGGGACGGGTACTGCTTCTCGGTCTTCTCGAGACCCGCTCTCATCTGTCTGGTCAGGAAGAATGTGTACTTGACCCCTCTGAGTCCCGACAGGACCTTCTGGATCTCATCCAACTTCTTCTTCGCAACTCTCGTCGGGCTCATGTCACACCGCCTTCCTGCGACTTGTCTATCTTGGCTGCAGCGGCTCCACATGCGAGAGCACGTGCATGACATGCATGACGAAAAGGTCCTCTGGCAGTGCCCCGTTGAACTCGAACTTCTCGTTGATCACTGTCTTCGGAACGCCGGTCACGGAGTACTTCAGCGCAAGCGGGACGAACTCCGTCGACTCGACCATGTCCGCCCATATCATGTCGCTCTCTATCGCGAGCCTGTGCGCGAGCCTCACAGCTGATGGGCACAGTGGACAGGTAGGCGTGACGAACACCTGGATGTGAACAGAGTTGTCTATCAGCTTGAGAACGTCCTTGGTCTTCTGTGACAGACCGCTCTCCCCTCTCGAGACGTCGAGGATCGCACCCACCAAGGAGTTGAACTCGTAGCCAGATGGAATCCCATAGAATCGGACTCCGTAGTCCTTCTTCCCGATCACGGCTATCGCAGGGATCTTGTCGATCCTGAACTCCTTCGCCTTCACGATGTCCTTGACGAAGTCGTATTTCTCGACCTTGATCTTCGGAGAGATCTCGGCCAGTTCATTCGCCACCAGCTCCGTCTCTTTGCAGAAGAGGCACGGGACCTCCTGAGAGAACACCACGAGCCGGATCTCGTTCACTAGCTTCTCACCGAACTGCTTTGTCAGTATGTCCCTGTCCTTTTGCGGTATTAGCACCATCACAGACACCTCATACTCTCGTACTCAATTGGATACATGCACGTCGATCTTGACGCCTTCCCTGACGCTTTCCGTGACAATGCAGAAGTCCTCGAATATACCCTTGCATCGTTCGAACTTTTCTTTGTCAATATCATCTACATCAACCTTCATATCGACCTTAATTCCCGCAACTCGCCACCTGCCATTCTCGTTGCGGGTCAAGGATGTCTCGACGTCCGCCCGCATATCCTTCACTGTGCCCCTCGACTTCTCGATGCAGAACATGAGGCTTGAGCTGAGACAGTGTCCGATGGCCGATGACATCATCATCGCCGCGCTGGGACCTTCGGACATTCCGACTGGTTTCGGCTCGTCCATGTGTAGCTCGACTCCTTTGAGCTCGTCGAATGTGACGGAAGACTTGTAGCCATTCTCGCGTCGCACGTGCGCGTGGATCTTCTCATTCATGTTCTCGGCCTCGATCTTTCAATATGACCGAACTTGGCAAAGTCTTTTCGGCGCTCGTAGAGGGTGCTTGAGTCTCATCATGCGTAGGGACAACATACTAATACGCTCAAGCAAAATGCTGACACGCTTCTGAAGCGCGGAGATTCAGGCAATGGGAACGAGGACCGAGAAAGATTCGCTGGGCACAAGGGAGGTGCCAGAGGATGCCTACTATGGCATACAGACGCTAAGGGCAACGGAGAACTTCCCTGTCAGCGGCATCATGCCCAGACCAGAATTCATCAACGCATATGCGATGGTCAAGAAGGCGGCCGCGCTGGCCAACATGGATATCGGCTGGCTCGAACCCTCCACCTCAGAGGCGATCGTCTCCGCATGCGATGAGATCCTTGCCGGGAAGCTTCATGACCAGTTCGTCGTGGACGACTTCCAGGCGGGCGCTGGCACGTCGTTCAATATGAACCTCAACGAGGTCATCGCGAACCGGGCGCTCGAGATCATAGGTCACAACAAGGGCGAGTACCAGTTGGTCAACCCCAATGACCACGTGAACATGGCGCAGTCGACGAATGACACCTACCCGACCGCGATGCGCCTCTGCATACTCATCATCGCTCAGGACCTGCTCGACAAACTCGAGGAGCTCAGACGGGCGTTCGTCAAAAAGGGAATGGAGTTCGAACGAGTCCTCAAGTCTGGTCGTACGCATTTGATGGATGCACTGCCTGTCACGCTCGGCCAGGAGTTCATGGCATATTCAGTCGCGATAAGGAAAGGAAGGGACCAGCTCAAGGAGAAACTGAAGCTCCTGGAAGAGGTCCCCCTTGGTGCAACCGCAGTCGGTACTGGCGCCAACACTCACCCGGACTACCATACGCAGGTCGTGAAGCATCTGAGGACCATCACAAACCTGAACCTCACCGAAGCTGAGGATCCCAGGGAATCTCTCCAAAGCAGGCTAGATTTCTCGACCGTTTCAGGTGGCCTCAAGGCGCTTGCCCTCGAGCTTATCAGGATATCGAACGACCTTCGGCTGATGAACTCAGGTCCCACGACGGGCTGGGCCGAGATCAGGTTGCCAGCGACTCAACCCGGCTCATCCATAATGCCGGGGAAGGTCAACCCTGTCATGGCGGAATGCATGAACATGATTTGCTTCCAGATCGTGGGCAACGACCTCTCTGTATCCATGGCCGTCCAAGCGGGTCAGATGGAACTGAACGTGATGAACCCGGTGATGATCCACAACATTCTCGAGTCGATAGTCCTGCTCAACAACTACATCCCGGTCTTCATCGACAAGTGCATCCTGGGAATCGAGGCGGACGAGGACAAGTGCAGGAGTTATCTCGAGAAGAATCCGTCCATCGCTACATTCCTGGACCCGCACATCGGCTACATGAAGTCCTCTGAGATCGCGAAGGAAGCGCTGAGACGGAACATGTCAGTGAAGGAGCTCGTCATCGAGAAGGGAATACTCACGCCTGAACAGGTCGAGCGGATCTTCGACATCGAGTTCCTGATCGGCGCGAAGAAGTTAGACAAGAAGTGAGCCGACCTGTTTTGCATGGTTTCGCTGGCGGCATACCTATAAATATCGTGCTCCCTTCTTCAACCGAAAGCTTCGAAGGGTTCTAGCCCTCCCGGAGGTGCTGTTAAATGGACTGGGGTTTGCAGAACAGAATCTCGCGCATAATCGTGCCAGACACCGGGCGCTCGGTGATGCTTGCCGTTGACCACGGATACTTCCTTGGGCCGACATCGAGACTTGAGGTTCCCAGGAAGACCATCATGCCTCTGGCGCCTTACGCGGACGCGATCATGCTAACTAGAGGTGTGTTGAGGTCATCGATAGATCCCGGCATATGCAATTCGGTTGTGCTAAGAGTCTCGGGCGGAACCAGCATCGTAGGCGAAGACCTCTCGAATGAAGGGATAATCACTAGCGTCGAGGACGCACTGAGACTGAACGCATCGGGCGTCGCGCTATCGATATTCGTCGGCAGCAAGCACGAGAGGCAGACTCTGCTCGCCTTATCAGAGCTCGTGAACGAGGGACAGAAGCACGGCATGCCAGTCCTTGCTGTCACGGCTGTCGGAAAAGAGCTCGGGAAGAGAGATGCACGGTACTTGTCGCTCGCAAGCAGGATTGCGGCGGAGATCGGCGCTCACATCGTCAAGACCTATTACTGTGACGGCTTCGAGAAGGTCGTCGAGAGCTGCCCCGTCCCTATCGTCGTCGCCGGGGGACCGAAGCTCCCCGAGAAGGAGGCGCTTGAGCTCACGTTCAAATCGATCAAGGCTGGAGCTACGGGCGTCGATATGGGCAGGAACATCTGGCAATCGGACAACCCGATACCGATGATCAAGGCTGTCCGGAAGATCGTCCACGAGGATGCGACTGCGAAGCAAGCTTACGATCTCTACAAGAAGCTCTCAAAGGAGAAGTAGACCTCACAAGGGGACCCGGACAAATGCGCGTCGCGATGTACTACAGGAACAGCGATGTCCGCCTTCAGGGGATGCCCAAGCCTGAGATTGGACCCAACGAGCTCCTTGTGAAAGTCATCGCAAGCGGCATCTGCGGCAGCGATGCCATGGAGTGGTACAGGATCAAACGCGCTCCACTTGTCCTTGGACATGAAATCGCGGGAGACATTGTCGAAGTCGGCAAGAACGTCAAGAAATACAAGGTCGGCCAGCGCGTCTTCGTATCTCACCATGTTCCTTGCATGAAATGCAGGTACTGCCTCGCGGGGCATACATCGACATGTGACACTCTGCGGACGACCAACTTCTACCCCGGTGGATTCGCCGAATACATCCGTGTTCCTGAAGTCAATCTCGAGCAAGGCGTATATGTTCTGCCAAAGGAACTCACGTACGACGACGGAGCGTTCATCGAACCGTTGGCATGTGTTGTCCGTGGATTTAAGCTCTGCCGATTCAAGCCCGGCTCGATAGTTCTTGTGCTTGGCAGTGGCATCGCGGGGCTGCTCAACATCAAGCTCGCAAAGGCCTACGGTGCTGAGAAGATCATTGCGACGGATCTCTCGAACTACAGGCTGGATGCCGCGAGGAGGTTCGGCGCGGATGTCGTCGTGGATGCGTCGCAGGATGTTCCCAGGCTCGTGCGCGAGTCGAACAGCGGAAGGCCCGCGGACCTCGTCATAGTCTGTGCAGGGTCTACCGGTGCGATCGATCAGGCATTCAAATCCGTCGATCGTGGCGGCACGATTCTCCTGTTCGCTCCGCCTATGCCAGGGACTCAGGTTCCCGTGCCGTTCGGAGACCTCTGGAAGGACGAGATCACAGTCACCATGACGTACGCTGGGAGTCCGGATGACATCAAGGACGCGATCGAGCTGCTCTGGACAAGGAAGGTCATCGTGAGCGACATGATCACTCACAGGTTCGGCCTTGCGGATACGGGCAAGGGGTTCGAACTGGTGGCGAAGGCGGGCGAGTCAATCAAGGTGATCATCGAACCGCAGAAGTAGATTCGAAACGCAGCGCCCAAGAGCGATTGACTATGACAAGCGCTCTCTTGCCCACTTCGCGTGGTTCTTGAGGACGTCGTCCTCGGACCGCTCATGTTTCTTGGCAATCTTCAGCAGCTCCTTCTCGCCGCTGTTGCCCACTGCTATGAGCGCATTCCTTCTGAGGAAGCGAGTAGTCGGCTCGAACCAATCCATGTGCGCGTAGTTGTCCGCCATCTCCCTGTCCGTCACCTCGAAGCATCTATCCAGCTTCGGATACGGTACCAGTTCGGGATCCAGCTCTCTCGCGGTCAAATGCTTGGGAGCAGGCTTCGCAGCAGAGTTCATCGGACAGACCTCTTGGCATTTGTCGCAACCGTTCACTCTGTTGCCGGCCGGTATCCTGGCGAAATCTGGATAGGGTCCTCTCTGCTCCAGGATGTAGTTGAGGCACCTGTTGACATCAAGCACGTACGGCTCGACTAAGGCCTTCGTCGGGCAGGCCTCCATGCATTTCCGGCATTTCTCCGGGCAGCTCTTGATGATTCTCTGCGACGGCTCGATGGCTGCATCGGTCACGATCGAGTAATACAACGCCCAAGAGCCGTAGGTCGGGTTGATGGCAAGGGCGTTCCTGCCGATCCATGCCAATCCAGTCAACTTGGCGGCCTCCCTCGGATGCACCTTCGCTTTCTCCGCCTTGAACCCTGCAGACCGCAGATGTTTGACCATCTCATCGCGCTTCTTGACCAAGTCTGTGTAGCTGTCTCTCCAGTAGTGTCTTCCGATGACCCCTCTCATCGACATGTCCTTCGGAGCGCTCTTACGCTCGAGATACGATTGGCCGACACAGATCAGCGTCTTTGCCCCTGCTAGAGATCGTGTCGGATCAGCGAAGACGTCTGGTACTTGGAAGCATTCGGTGAGTTCCACAATCTCCTCAGGGATCAGTCCCTGGGAAATCCTCGACCGGACGATCTCTGCATAGGATGTCTTCTCGATCGCGGAGAATCCAATGAGGTGTATGCCCAATTCTTTGGCCTTCTCTCGGAGGTCGCCCTCGATTGTCATCTATGAGTGCAGCTTCTGATGAACACATAATCGTTTCTCCCGATTTGAATCGCAGCCTGCTCTAGCAATCCTTTTCTATCGGTCCCCTCATTGTGGAGCAGCGTAGAGGACTGCCCAAGGCTATGGCATTATCCGTGTGGGTCAATGTTCTTTGATACTGCCGAAAGTGGTGCTGGGCTTTTCCAAGTGGTCCTTCTAGAACATGCGAGGTAGTGCGATATGGCAGCACATGCAAGTTACGAGAAGGAGTATGTGGCTAGGACGAGCAAATCGAAAGCGCATTTCGACAAGGCGAAGAAGCTGATACCGTCAGGGGTGGAGAGCAACGTGCGGTTCTTCGAACCCTATCCGTTCTATGTGAAGCGCGCGAAGGGCGCCTATTTGTGGGACATCGATGGGAACAAGATAATCGACTACGCCCTTGGCTACGGCCCTATGATACTTGGGCACAACCATCCGGCAGTCATCCGGGCGGTCAAAGACCAGGTCGACAAAGGCACGATGTTCGGCGCTTCCGGTCAGCTGGCTTTAGAGTACGTGAGCATGGTCAAGAAGGCCATGCCGTCCATCGAGATGTTCAGGTTCGCCAACTCGGGAACGGAGGCAACAATGCATCCGTTGAGAGTCGCGAGGGCATACACGGGCAAAGAGAAAGTCGCTAAGGCAGAGGGTTCGTACCACGGCGGCCATGACTACGCGCTGCAGTGCGTTGACATTCCCCTGGACAAACTGAAGGACAGCAGATGCCAACCGGCCGTTCCTTTTGGGAAGGGAATTCCCAAGAGCATCTCAGACTTGCTTGTGATCTATCCGTTCAACGACTGGGACGTGACCGAGGAGGTCCTCACCAAGAATGCCGATGCCCTCGCGGCAGTCATCATCGAGCCCGTGCAAGCGGGCGGCGGGTGCTTCGTGCCAAGGGACCACTATCTCAAGAAGCTTAGGAAGCTCACCAAGAGTCTCGGGATCGTCCTGATTTTCGACGAGGTCCTCACCGGATTTAGAGTCGCTTTTGGCGGAGCTCAGGAGAGATACGATGTGAAGCCAGACATCACTTCGATAGCCAAGATCGCAGGAGGCGGGTATCAGCTCGCCGGCTTCGGAGGCAAGAAGAAGATCATGGAGGAGATCATCCCCAAGGAGGGCGGAAACGTCTACCATGGCGGAACCTACAACGCACATCCAGTGTCCGTGACCGCAGGCCTCACGACCCTCGAAATCCTGTCCAAGCCCGGGACGTACTCGAAGATCGACAGGATCGGCGACTCACTGTTCCACGGCCTGAGAGATGTTGCTCAGGACAGAGGAGTAGATGTATGGGTCGAATCCGTGGGCTCTCTGGGTCAGATGTACTTCACGGACCACGAGATAAGGACTTGGCGGGACGCGTTCAATGTCGACCCTGAGAAGTGGAAGCACTGGTTCATGCACTCTCTTGGCATGGGTGTGTTCTTCGGCGTGCCGCATGCCGATGAGCACTTCTTCACTTCCTTGGCGCACTCGAAAGAAGACATCGAGAAGTCCCTGGAGATCTCGGACCAAGCGTTCCAGCAGATCGCGAAGGAATGAGCTACGGATCCAAACCCCTTCTTCGTGATTTCTTGAGGGCGTTCACAGGTTTTCCGTGAAAACCGCTAAAGGCTCGAAGTGTCATCCCCAGGCTCTGATGACAGGCGATTCCGTCACGAAGACGGCAGGGGAAACCGGGGGCATCGATGCCAGGCTGCTCCTTACCGGCGAGGATAGGGCGAAGATGATAGCCCGCATACACTCGCTTGTCTACTGGGTCGGAATGCTGATTCCGGAGCATGAGACGCTCGGCGACTCGGAGATTGATCTTCGGGAAATCGTGTACAATCTCACGAGCAAGGAGAAGCTCACGCCTGATGACATCGCCCAAGTCAACCAACTGATCCGTCATCTCAAGGCGAAGGAGCGCGAGCTCGAGACGAGACTCGCGCATGACCCGATGACGTTGAACTCAGCCAAGGAGCTGCTCGAAGAGGCCTGCGGTCTTCTGAGGGCCATAGACGAGCTTCGGTCAGTCGAGACGCCAGAGAAGGCGGAGTTCCGGAAGAGAGATCTACTGAGTAGGGTCGAGGATGCCAAGAGGTGGCAGAAATTCGTCGAATCGATTATGCCGGCGAAGTGAGAGTCTGGTCAGTTCAGCGCTCGTATCTACTCAAGATTCCGTCTACTTCTTTCTTGGTCTGTTTGTCCACCTGCTCGGGAACGTGAGTCGACAAGATCTTCTTCACTCGCTCTTTCGCTTTCGCGACCATCTCTCTGCGGTCTTTGTCCAGACGGTATAGCGCAAGGTTGTCTGATTTCTCTTGACTCTGGATGAAGAGTTCTTTCCTCATGTTTCTCGCGGTGTGAGGCTCCTTGAGGTAACTGCCCCCGGGACCAACCGATCTCACGAGATCGATTGCGAAGTGCGCGTCGTCAAGCGCAACATCCCTCCTAAGCTCCCTAACATTCTCCCATAGATCGCAATCGATTATGACCTGTTCTAACGATGCACCTTTTGCCTGATCGAGTCCGCCAATACCAGATGCGAAATCCGTCAGAGCTAGAGATGAGTTGCTCAAGAACACAAGCTCCGCAGGATCGAAGTATATCCCGGGTGATTCTCCGCCGAACCCTACGCCGAACCCTCCGACCATCGTGGACGCTCCATAATGCTTCGCCATCTGTGCGACTGCTGCCGCGATCAGAGTCTCCTCGACCGCGCCATAGTGTATCTCGCCGGTCTTCATGTTCGGCGATGTCGATTCCGAGCTGTATACCACTGGTGCCCCCGCTTTAGTCATCTGCGAAATCGCGAAGCTCGCGAGGTTCTCTGCATTCACGATCGCTATTGTGGAGGCAAGCGTGACTGGGGATGTGAGACCCGTCAATGCCATAGACATCGAGGCAACTGGTATTCCAGCACTAGCGAATTCCATAACCGCTTCGATCGAGCCCTTCTCGAACTCAAGCGGGCAAATGGGACATTGGATGACGGAGAACAACGGCCTTCTCGCGAGCGCATCCTTGCCACCGGCAATCGCAGCGGCAACATCGATTTCAGCTTTCGCCTCTTCAGCCGACATCGCCTCGCCTTGAACATGCTTGGTCGTGTTGAGAAGTGAGATCGTGAGTTCGCTTAAGGCATGCGTCTTGACAGGAGCATCATGTGCGGTCACTATCGGCCAGACGTAGTCAAGCGGATCCATCGCATCGCATAGCACCATGAAATCCTTGAGGTCCTCGCCGAGAGTTGTGTGTTTATTCCCTGTCTCGAGGTCGGTCATATAGACAGCGGTGCCGTTCGTAGCCATGTATGGCGGCCCGACCTTCGGGGCCCGCATGTCCTGCTTCGGGTTACGCGCGCACAAGTCCACTGTCTTTGGCAGCGTTCTCAAGGTCTCCTTGACAAGGCTCTCCGGAATGCTTCCACGCATGGCTTTTCTGTCGATCGTCGCTCCGCCGTTCTCGAGCGCCTTCAGAGCTTTCTCGCTGCGAACCTTCACGCCCGGATTCTCCAATATGCACAGGGTCTTCTCGTGCACCAATTCGATGTCGCTTTTCGACAGAATGCTTATCTGAGCTACCGCCATTCTCCCGCTCCAAGAACCGAGATTGGGAGTGGAGTAATTAATCCATTGGCCTCCAGTGGATGATATTCTCTCTGCTCGAACGGGGCCAAGGTGAATGGATGGTGTTTGAGACTCTCAGGGCATATCCCCGGGCGTTCAAGGTGCTCGTAGCGAGTGCTCTGATCGAGAACATGGCCTTCGGCCTCATCATCCCTTATCTGACGATATACATGACAGCTGACATCAGAATCTCGGATGCAGCAACCGGCGTGGTCCTCATGGGGTACACTCTCTCGGGAATCCCTGGAGCGATATTCGGGGGCATCCTAGCAGACAAGATCGGTAGGAGGACAGTCCTGCTCATCAGCCTAGGCCTGATGTCGATCACTGTCCTGATGTATTTCTTCGCATTCGACTTCGTTTCTTTGCTGGTGATCGCACTCGCAGACTCTTTCGTCGGCTCGCTCTACATGCCGGCCGCGAGCGCGATGATTGCGGATGTCATTCCTTCCGAGAAGAGACCTCAGGCATACAGCACTCAGAGAATCGCCTGGAATGTCGGCTTGATATTCGGTCCTGCTGCTGGGGCGGCAATCGTTGCCAGCGCCTCGATCAAAGAACTGTTCCTCTTCGGTGCCGTAATCCTTGCGGCCGCCTTCACGATGAACTTCTTCTTCATACCCGAAACGAAGCCCGACACAACCGGTGAAGCGGTGACCTTCAGGAAGGTTGCGGAGGTCAGGAAGAACAGGCCGTTTCTAATCATATGCGCGATGAGTGGCGTGTTCTGGTTCTACTCGACCCAGTTCATGTCGGCCTTCCCAGTCTATGTCACGAGGGACCTCGGAATGCCTGATTCAAACCCTGGAATCCTTTGGGCGATCAGCGGAGCGATGATTGTTCTCCTGCAGCTCTGGGTTACGTCCAGAGCTGTCAAGCTCAGCAGATCCTTGGTGCTGATGGTTGGGCAAATCGTGAGCTCTACAGGCGTGGGCCTGCTATTCTTCGCCACAGGATTGCCTGAGATGATAGCGTTCATCGTCGTCATGACCATTGGCGAACTCATCTACATGTCCATCCTATCTGCAGTCATCGCCGATATGGCTCCAGAGGACAAGAGGGGCATCTACATGGGATTCTCCGGTTTCGTCCAGACGTTCGGCATGGGCGCGGGCATGCTGGTCGGCATGTGGCTGTTGGGCGCCCTCGGAGCGCAGAGCGCCTACCTCTGGGTGTTCTTCGGGATCGTGGGAGTCTCGACGAGCTTCGCATACATGGTGTTTGGCAGGATGGTCGGACCTGAGAAGGATCATCCTGCCAAGTTCGGCGTTCCCGCTTCATCTGTGCAGTCACACTGAACGAAAGATGAAAAACCGAAAAGTTAAGAGGTTTTCTCCAGCTCATCCCTGCGGGACGAACTGATCTAGAAACGCGAAGCGGGCTTAGAATCGCCTGCGGCCTTTGTTCATGTAGCTGGGTCTGTCCCCGCCGCCTTCTCTGTCTCCGCCCCTGTCGCCATAGCCGCCGCGCCTGTCGCGGCCGCCGCCACCGTATCCGCCGCGGCTTCCGCCTCTGCTGCCGCCGCCCCCGCCGAAGCTCCTGCGCTCCTGCTCGTACTCCTTGTCGCTCATGTTCAGTGCGGTGCTTGCGCCGTCAAGTGGCTTCTCGCTCTTGTTGAGCTGTCCGTACTTGCCGACGTTCAGGCGCATGTGGCCTCTTACTAGCGAGACATAACCGTTCTTGATCTCCATGACATCGTCCTTGACAATGCTTCCGATCTGGTTGTCCCACAGCGAGAGGATTATTGCACCCGTCTCATCTGCTACACTCGCCTCTGCGACCTTTCTGGAGTTCCCGAACTTGCCGGGGATGTCCTTTGGCTCGCTGACCTCAAGGCACTTGGCCAATACGTCCACTCTCTTAGATTGTGGCGTGAGGTCCTTTATCTTCGTCTCTACGCTTGCTGGCTCTTCCGAGCTTTGTCCAACGCTCTCTTCCATGTCTATTCTTCCTTTGCGCACAATTGTCTCCGGCTATCACGCGAGTCAAACTATCGGCTTCAAAACATCAGCGATGTTCGGCTTGTCGTATCACTCGGCACAACTAGTGCTGATTCAGCGACTGTAACTGACACTATTAATAATCTTCTCCGTTACTGGGTGTGAGTTCCGGTCGATTTGCCGATTCCCCTCATCCAGCCTTCGTCTGCGGATCAAATCTGCGGTCTTCTCGCTGGGAAACAGCTATATATATTCCCGTGCGTTCGGCGTTATCTGTTTAAGGAGCACAGAACCGTTGAAACCTGCAGAGACACTCCGCACGGAGGTCTGCTCCCCAACGGAGCAGTGGGTTCAAGGTGCTCGCGCTCGATTTCCGGAAGGGACTTTGAGGACCAAGGGTTCCTGAGGGGGGATGCACGTGGTTGACGAAGGTGTAGGCAGGGCTATTTCCCCTGGTACTGCACCCTCTCCCGCCCCTCCTACAGAGTTCTCGCCAAAAGCCGAACGGACTGAAGGCGCCATCGCATCTAAGATTGTCGCACTCGGGGTCAAAGACATCCGTGTGGCGTCTTCCTCCGCCGAGCGGACACTCTATTCCCGCGACCAGTCCGAGATCCCGCGGTTTCTGCGACAAATCATGTTCAGCTCAGTCCCTGATGCGGTCGTTCTTGCGAAATCAGCTGAGGCCGTCTCTGCGGTCGTTCGGTTCGCGTCCTCTAACGGCGTGACCGTCATTCCCAGAGGTTCTGGATCGTCGCCGTTCGGCGGCTCGGTCCCCGTCTCTGGAGGTATCGTGATCGATGTCTCCGGCATGGACAGGATCCTGGGCGTCGATGTTCCCGCCAAGAAGGTCACAGTCGAAGCGGGAGTGAGATGGGCCGATCTGGATCACGAGTTGGAGAGGCACGGCCTATCCCTGAACACGAGTCCTTCGAGCAAGTTCTCGACCGTCGGTGGTTGGGTCTCTACGGGCGGCATGGGATTGAACAGCTTCTCTAGGGGTCATCTGAGCTCGATGGTCTCGTCAATCGAGCTCGTGACCCATGACGGCTCAAAGAGGACGATTCAGAGCAACGACCCATTGTTCCCAGCCGTGTTCGGAAGCGAAGGACAGCTCGGAGTGATTACTGGTGTAACTCTCTCCGCCCGTGAGATCCCGAAGAAGTCCAAACCACACCTCATTTTCTTCGACGAATCCAAGAGCGCGCTGAACTTCGCATATGCGCTCGCGAGCGGCCCAGTCCATCCTGCTCACATAGTGTACGAGAGTGCCGCGAAGTTCTCCCTGATCAACCGTGCGCTGGGCCAGAACCGCTTTCCAGCATCCGACGCGATCATCGTGAGCGTTGAGAACGAGGAATCAGAGCACTTGTTCCAGGACCATCTCAAGAGCACAGGCATCAAGGAGGAGAAGGAGTACCTCGCGCGGTACATGTGGAACGAGCGGTACTTCCCGATGAAGGTCCGGAAGTTCGGGCCGGGCATGCTCGGGTCTGAGGTCACGGTCCCTCTGAATCTTCTCTCAGATGTTCTGTCGAAAGCGATGGGTCTCTGCCACGAGCTCGGACTCGAACCGCTCTTCGAGGTTCACTTCCTCAGCAACGGTCATGGTCTCCTGCTGTGCTACTATGTGACCGACCAGGGCAACACTATAGGCTACACTCTGGACGCGCTCAAGTCCATGCTTCTCACTTCGATGCTGATAGATAGCGGCGCGAAACCGTATTCCGTTGGCATATGGAATCATCCGTTCTCGAACGCGGAGGAGCGAGCGCAAGTCGACCGCCTCCGCGAAGCCAAGGCCGCGCTGGACCCAAATGATGTCATGAACTCTGGCAAGTACTTCTCGCTCTCAGGTAGGTTCGGAGGCCTCGCTAGCATGGCCTTCAATCCGAAACTCATGAGGCCTGTCCTCAAGACGATGCGGATATTCTCTCCCGTCACCATGCGGTTCATGCGGATGGGATATCACTTCGCGGCCAGGAGACTGAAGCCAAAGTCGCGGACCGAGCTTCTTAGGATAGCGGATGAGTGCGCCATGTGCGGCGCCTGCGTGAGCGTCTGCCCAGCATACCTGGTGGTGAACGATGAGAGGGTGACTGGCAGAGGGAAGCTGTTGGCGATTAAGTCGATGGCAAGTGGTTCCAAGATCTCAAAGGAGCACTCTGACAGGATATTTCTCTGCATGAAATGCAAGGCGTGCGAGCAGGTCTGCCAATCGAAGCTCGAGCTCGTGTCGGCCTATGAGGCTCTCGAGAAGGAACTCGAGCAGATGCACGGTAAGGACACGCAGGAAATAGAAAGGTTCATTCGTTACGCGGAGAACATGCCAGAGTACGACAAGCTGGTCGAGCGGGGGCTCGTTATCGGTGCTCCGAAGCATGGGATGGGAGGTGGCGCTTCAGATGTATGAGCGGTACCACATCCCCTTCAGCACATTTCAGGGAAGAGCGTCCCCAGTTCCGAAGTTCGTGATAATCCGTGCTGACAATTGCGTCAATTGCGGCAAGTGCGAGAGAAGCTGCATCTACAGCGTGCACAAGAGGAGCGAGCTGGATCTGCGCAAGATGGCGGACCCGATCAATCAGCTCTGCAAGAACTGCTTCAGATGCATACAGGATTGTCCTCAGAGAGCACTGTCAATGACTCCAGGCCCGGAGTACAAGTCTTTGGGGCGCGGGGTCTGGAGCTCGCTCAGGATTGCGACGATCTGGGGCGAAGCGGAGACGGGCAAGATACCAGTCCTTGGCGCTGGCTACCGTGGCATGTTCGCAGGACCGGGCTATGATGGCATGTGGACGGACATGTCCGAGATCGTTAGGCCCACTAGGGACGGGATCCACGGAAGGGAATTCATATCCACTAGCGTTGACATCGGAAGGAAGCCTACCTTGCTTGAGTTCAGCAAGGAAGGACATGTTCTCACCGAGTTTCCGCCGATCGTCGAATTGCCGATCCCCGTCATCATGGACACGACTAGGCTGCGCTCCGTGAGCGACGACATGTTGGTCGGCTTTGCACATGCCGCGAAGCATCTGGGCACCCTGCTTCTCGCCACTGCTGGTTCTCTTCCGTCGCAAGCGTCCGCTGAAATCAACGGTCATTTCGTGCCGGTGTTCCCCGAGGGTGCGGATATACGCACGATCAAGATACCGAAAGGCGTTCAGATGGTCGAGCTGCAGTACGGATCTGGGTGGAGAGGGGACGCGAGTCTGTTCAGGTCGAGGTTCCCCGAGACCGTGCTCTCCTTCAGAATGGAGGCTGGCAAAGGCATCGAGGAAAGGATACTCGAGCTCGTCCGGGCCAAGGTGGACGTCGCTCACGTAATGTATGACGAGGAAAGCGCTGAGCTCGATGGGAACGACGGGAGACACGCCAAAGACAGCCTGCGGGCGATTCACAGAGCGATGGTCTCCAAGGCTGTGCGCGACCAGATCACAATCGTCGCGGGAGGCGGCATAGCAGCTGCCGAACACGTTCCAAAGACCATCATCTGTGGTTCGGACGTCGTCGCCATCGAGAAAGCGCTCGTCGTCGCGCTCGAGTGCAGAGATTGCCTGAGCTGCTCGAAAGGCTCGTGCCCGATCAATCTGCATGGCGCACCAGCTGACTGGATCGAGGGGCGCGTCACCAACATGATTGGTGCCTGGAGGGACCAGCTTCTCGAGGTCCTCGGAGCTATGGGTCTCAGAGAAGTCCGAAGGTTGAGAGGGGAGTTCGGTAGGGCAATCTTCTACGAGGACGTCGAACAAGAAGCGTTCTCCGAGATCGAGGGAGGTGAGACGAATGGCTGAAACCGGAAAGGCTTGCCCGAAGGATCTTCCGGAGGCCGCTCTGATCCCTTCCGAGCATCTGAAGTTCGTGAACCGATTCACGGTGACTAGGGCGGATACCTGCATATCGTGTGGTACGTGCGCGAGCTTGTGTCCATATGGAGTCCACAAGCGCATCGAAGGTCACGTGAGGATACTCCCGCCTGACGACAGAAAATGCATCGGGCCATCGTGCGAGGTCAACTACTTCTTCTGTGTGGCGAACTGTCCGACCAATTCGCTCTCGGTGAAGACAAGCGAGACCTTTGTCAGTCTGGGCGACCCTCGCTGGACCTCCGAAATGATACTAGCAACATGGGCCATGGCCGAGACGGGAAGGCCATTGTCTCTCGATCATCCAGGGAACATCGGAGCTTCAGGCGGAGGATTCGACAGCCTCCAGTTCGAACTTCCTGAACAGAAGGGGAAATTCGAGCCTGGCGAGATCTGCACGGCAATCGATCTCAACAGACGCGACTCAGGAGCTGTGATCAAGATACCGATCCCGATTTACGGCGGGGGGATGTCTTTCGGCTCCGTTAGCGTCCCGACGATGGTCGCTCGTGCAAAGGCTGCGAGGAAGTGGAGCACATTCACTTGCACTGGAGAAGGAGGCTATCCAGAAGCGCTCGTTCCATACAAGGATCACGTCATCACACAGATTGCCACAGGTCTGTTCGGAGTCCGCGAGGAGACAGTCCAGCGCACAAGGATCGTCGAGTTCAAGTACGCTCAAGGAGCGAAGCCTGGGCTGGGAGGTCACCTGCTCCACGACAAGAACACCCCGGATGTGGCGAGGATGCGGGAGGCCGTTCCATACACTAGCTTGTTCTCGCCCTTCCCGTTCCACAGCGTCTACTCGGTCGAGGACCACAAGAAGCACTTGGATTGGGCGCACGCAATCAACCCGTCGGCTCTATTGGCGGTCAAGGTCTCAACTCCGAACGATGTCGAGATGGTCTCGGTTGGCAGCTACTACGCGGGAGCGCACATAGTTCACCTGGACGGGGGCTATGGTGGGACTGGAGCTGCGCCTGAGATAGCAAAGAAGAACATTGCGATGCCAATCGAGTACGCGATCCCGAAAGTCCACAAGTTCCTTGTGAACGAAGGCATCAGGGACAAGATCACACTGATTGCGAGCGGAGGCCTCAGAACCGCAATGGATGTCGCGAAGGCGATCGCGCTGGGGGCCGACGGAGCGGTCATCGGGACTGCCGATCTTGTCGCTCTCGGATGTGTGAGATGCGGCAACTGCGAGAGCGGCAGAGGCTGTCCTCGCGGAATCGCAACCACGGACCCCATCCTGGACAAGTTGACCGACGCGGACTGGGGCGCCCAAAGGATATCCAACCTCTACAATGCGTGGCGGCTCCAATGGTGCGAGCTCCTTTCCAGGTTCGAGATGTCCGATATCGCAGAATTGCGTGGGCGGACCGACCTGCTGAGGCGGACAGGCAATCCCTTCAAGGAGGTGGGCAGATGATCGAGGAGACCAGAGCCTTGCTCGATTCACGCGAGTGGATGATTTCCTCCAGATCCCTCGGATCGACCCGCTCTCAAGAAGCAGAAGGGGGCTGCGGTGTCGTCGGGATCGCGAGCACTGTTCCTCTTTCCGGCAAGCATTTGCTCGGTCCGCTGGTGCAGATGCACAACAGAGGCAACGGAAAGGGCGGAGGAATAGCGGCTGTCGGCCTCTCACCCGATCAGATGGGAGTGACAAAGAGAGTCTTGGAAGAGGACTACCTGATCCAGGTCGCCTACATCAAGCCGTCAACCCGAGACGCCCTTGAGGATGAATTCATCAAGCCAAACTACAGGGTGGAGAAGGAGTACAAGGTGGAGGCGAGCACGGACAAGACTCTGCTCTCCTCCCTGGAAATCGCTCCGCCGGAAGTGTGGAGATACTTCTGCAGAGCCAAGAAAGAGATTCTCGACGACTTCATCAAGAAGAACAAGCTCGAGAAGCTCGATCCGCGCAAGGCAGAGGATGAGTTCGTCTACCAGACCAGCTTCAAGATCAACAAGAAGTACTATGCGACATCCGACATGTCCGCATTCGTCATGTCCCATGGGAGGAACATGATTGTGATGAAGATCGTCGGGTACGCGGAGGACGTGATAAGATACTACGGACTCGAGGACCTGAAGGCACATGTCTGGATTGGACACCAGAGGTATCCGACCAAGGGCAGGGTCTGGCACCCGGGAGGCGCCCACCCATTCGTCGGACTCGATGAAGCCTTGGTGCACAACGGCGACTTCGCGAACTACCACTCTGTTTCCGAGTACCTCGCCCAGAGAAACGTCGTACCATTGTTCCTCACAGACACAGAAGTCTCGGTTCTCCTTTTCGATGTCCTGAACAGAGCATATGGCTATCCGCTCGAGTACATCATCGAGGCTCTTGCCCCTACGACCGAGCGCGATTTCACGCTACTTCCGGAGGAGAAGCGCAAGATCTACAGGGCGATCCAGGCGACGCATATACATGGCTCCCCGGACGGTCCGTGGTTCTTCATCATCGGCAGAAATTGCTTCTACGACGGCAAGTTCCAGTTGATGGGCATCACAGACACATCGATGCTGAGGCCACAGGTCTTCGCGCTGGTCGACGGCGGCATACAGCTGGGTCTGATAGCATCCGAGAAGCAGGCGATCGACGCAGCGCTGAAGAGCGTGTCGTCCGAGTTCCCCTCCGTGCCTGGATATGCGGACATGTACTGGAATGCCAGAGGAGGAAGCCACACGGACGGCGGGGCGTTCATCTTCAGTCTATATCCTGAGAAGAACCCTGCGGAAGGCATGAGGCTCATCTGCACCAACAAATTTGGGACGCCGGTCACTAGCCCGTCGATGGACTGGAGCAAGGAGGAAGATCTCGCACTCGCAGAGCCTTTGCCTGGCAAGCCAAAAGCTAGCAGCCTCGGGAAGGACTTGGTGTCGAGAAGGAATCCGAGAGGCGCGTTCAACCTGCTCGTCAGCAAGCTTGGCGAACTCTCTGGTTCGGAGCTGAACGGCGTCTTCTCCTACATCGTTCAACAGGCAGCTAAGAGCGATGCGACCATGGAGGAGTGCGTCGAGCTCATGACCATGATCATCGACAGCAAGTACTCTTCTGGCAAGTTCAGGCGAAGCAGGATCAACGAGAAGGCCAACGAAGCCATCGAGAGGATTTTGAGATCGTCGAAGAGGATTGAGAAGGACGAGCACACTCTGTACTCCCTGGTCGATCTCAAGAACAGGGACAAGCTCCGCAAATGCGAGTCCCCTTATGACAGACTCGTGATCGATTGTGACGGCTTCCCGATGGAGGGCGACGATGGCGTTTCATTCCTGACCAAGCAGGCAAGGGAGCTTGGATGGAACCGCGTTGTCGTTATCGGCATTCACGGCCAGAGATTCATCGGCGTAGGCCTAGGGCCGAGGACCAAAGGCTTCAAGATAGATGTGTACGGAAGCCCTGGGGACTATCTCGGTTCGGGACTGGACGGCGCGGAGGTCGTGGTCCATGCGAACGGGCAGGATCAGCTGGGACAGATCCTCAGTGAGGGCAAACTCGTCGTCCACGGCGATGTCGGCCAGACGTTCCTGTACGGCGCGAAGGGCGGAGATGCATACGTTCTGGGCAATGCCGCGGGCAGGCCCCTCATCAATGCGGTCGGGAAACCCAAGGTCGTGATAAACGGAACCTGTTTGGACTACCTAGCAGAATCGTTCATGGCAGGGAACCCGTTGTACGGCGGGGGTTTTGTAGTTCTGAACGGATTGACTTTTGACGGCAAGGGAAAGCCAGTCGACCTTCCAGCTCCGTATCCAGGAGGCAACCTGTTCTCGCTCGCGTCGGGTGGCGCGATATACATTCGAGATCCGAGGAAACTGGTAGGAGAGGACCAGCTGAACGGCGGAAGGATCTCGAGAGTCACCGAAGCAGATTGGAAGCTCATCCTGCCGCATCTCAATGAGAACGAGCGACTCTTTGGGATCCCAGTCGAAGGATACCTGCTCAAGGTGGATGGCGTGAGCAAACCCCCGGAAGAGGTTTACAGGAAGATCGAGGCGGTACCGATGGTCACTCTTGCGGGGACAGTGCAGATGCAGGAGACTGGCGACTAGAGCAGCAGCACTTCATCGAACGGACCGCTTTTCAAGTAGCTGTGATTTCTTCCAAAATGATTCTAAAATCGAACCTGGAACGTCAAGTTTCATCAGAAGAAACTGCCCTGGACAATCGTATAGTCAGCAAGCTTAAATACAGACGTTTTAATCACGCGACCAACAGGCATCAGGGCCTCGTTCCAAATCCTCCGTTCGCGCTTTCTGGCCGGGGGCGGGAAGAGTGTTGAAATGTACGAGATAGTGAAATCGGAAAAGCTCACGCCGGACGTCATAAGACTAGAAATCCGCGCGCCTCAGATTGCGAAGAAGGCGAAGGCGGGTCAGTTCATAATGGTGACACCGACGGAGCACGGTGAGCGGATCCCACTCACGATGGCGGACTTCTCGCCAGAGAAGGGAACGGTCACGATCGCAGCACTGGAGGTCGGCAAGACCACAAAGGAGCTCGGCAAGATGAAGGCCGGAGACAGTGTTTTCAGCCTCGTCGGCCCCCTGGGACTCCCGACTCATCTGAAGCAGTACGGGAACGTCGTCAGCATCGGCGGCGGCATCGGCCTCGCTCTTATGTATCCGGTCGTGCGCGCGTTCAAGCAGTCCGGCAATCACACGATCAACATCGTTGGCGCGAGGAACGAGAAGCTACTGATGTATGAGAAGGAGATACAGACTGTCAGCGACGAGTTCTTCGTGTGCACGGATGACGGTTCCAAGGGTCACCACGGGTTCGTCAGTGACATCCTGAAGAAGCTCATAGCGGAGAACAAGAAGATCGATCTCGTCTATGCGGTCGGCCCGATCATCATGATGAAGGTCATCGCGAACATAACGAAGCCATACAACATCCCGACCGTCATTAGCCTCAACCCGATCATGGTCGACGGCACCGGCATGTGTGGCTCTTGCAGAGTCATCATCGCGGGCGAGACCAAGTTCGGATGCGTCGACGGCCCTGAGTTCGATGGCCATAAGGTCGATTTCGAAAACCTCACCGCCAGGAACAAGAGGTACATCCCTGAGGAGCAGATCGCTCTGAAGAGATTCCAGGAGGCGAAGTAGATGGCAGAGGAGGAGAAGAAACCTAAGAAGCTCATCCCCAAGAAGTACCCGATGCCAGAGCAGGACCCGAAGGAGCGCGTGCACAACTTCAATGAGGTCCCGCTCGGTCAGGATGCCCAGACGGCCATCGCTGAGGCGCAGAGATGCCTTCAGTGCAAGCGCGCCCCCAACAGGAAGGTCTGCATGGATGGATGCCCCGTAGAGATCGACATCCCGGCGTTCATCAAGAAGGTCCAGGTTGGGAACTTCGAAGAAGCCATCAGAATCATCAGGGAGAAGCAGAACCTGCCAGCAGTCTGCGGTAGGGTATGCCCGTACGAGAACCAGTGCGAGGGAGTCTGCGTCGTCGGCAAGAAGAACGAGCCCGTCGGGATCGGCAGACTCGAGAGATACCTCGCTGACTGGGAGAGAAAGCAAGGGAAGACCGGAAAGATAGAAGTCCCTCCGCCTTCAGGCAAGAAGATTGCTGTCGTCGGCGGCGGGCCAGCAGGCCTGACTGTCGCGGGCGATCTCGCGAGGCTGGGACACAAAGTCACCGTCTTCGAGGCGCTCCAGTACTGCGGCGGGGTCCTCATATACGGAATCCCGGAGTTCAGGCTCCCCAAGGAGATCGTCAGGGCAGAGGTCGACTACATAAAGCGGATGGGCGTCGAAATACACAACGACTTCGTCGTCGGCAAGCTCGAAACGGTCGATGAGCTTATGCAGGACTATGACGCAGTGTTTGTTGGAACTGGCGCGGGTCTTCCTGACTGGACGAACCTCAAGGGCGAGAACCTCAACGGCATCATGTCTGCGAACGAGTACCTCACAAGGGTCAATCTCATGAAGGCCTACAAGTTCCCCGAGTTCGACACGCCGGTGCGCGTGGGCGAGCGCGTTGTCACCATCGGCGGCGGCAACGTCGCAATGGACTGCGCGAGGACCTCGCTCAGGCTAGGCTGCAAGGAATCGGTCATCCTCTACAGGAGATCAGATGCCGAGTTGCCAGCAAGACGGGAGGAAGTGCACCACGCCAAGCAGGAGGGTGTCAGGTTCGAACTTCTCGCTGCACCGCTGGAGTTCATCGGCGACGAGTGCGGGAACGTTAAGCAGGTCAAGGCGATCCGTATGCAACTGGGCGAGCCGGACGCATCCGGGAGAAGGAGACCTATCAAGATTCCCGGTTCGGAGTTCCTGATCGATGCTCAGACGGTCCTGATTGCCATCGGCCAGAGCCCGAATCCGCTGGTCCCGATGACCACCCCAGACCTGAAGACCACCAAGGAGGGCACGATAGCCGTCGACCCCGAAGGAAGGACCTCGAAGAAAGGTGTGTTCGCGGGCGGAGATATCGCCTCCGGCGCTGCGACCGTCATCCTAGCTATGGGCGACGGAAAGCGCGCTGCGAAGGCCATGCACAAGTATCTCACCGAGGACCCGTCTTGGCCGTCCCCTGAGGTGTTCGAGAAGCTGTCCTGCGAAATCTAGAATCGGGATCTTGGGCACAACGAAACCCTTTTGATCCTCTATTGCATCTGTTTTTGGATTAAAGTGCATATCAAATAGGCTTAAAATATGCCTTGAATTGATTATGTCATCTTCTTCAGGGGCAGGGTCAGGTGGAACGTGCTCCCCGCGCCCTTCTTGCTCTCGAACCAAATCTCCCCACCGTGCCTCTTGACGATCTCCCTGCTAGTGTAGAGGCCTATGCCGACTCTCCCATCGGCGCGAATAAGGCTTGCGTCTGCCAGGAAGAACCTATCGAAGAGCTTGTCGTGATCCTCCTCAGATATCCCGACTCCATTGTCCTTCACCCAGAGGTGGACCTTGCCCCCGAGTATGTCGGCACCGATCGTGATCTTGCCACCCGGGTCTGTGTACTTCACCGCGTTGCTCACAAGGTTCTCGATGACGTCGTGTGCCCTCAGTCTGTCCGCCTGGACCATGGGAAGCTCGGCACCGAAGAGCACGGTCACAGTGTGGTTCTTGCTATTGATCTCGCGGTTCAGGTCCTCCACTACCTCTTTCGTGACCATCGCGATGTTCACCGGTTCGAAGTCGAGCGACAGAGTCTTGTTCTGCAGCCTCGACATCTCCAGCATCGAAGAGGTGAGCCCGTTTATCCTGTTGACCTGCTCCAGAATGCTGTTGAATTTCTCCTTCATCTTCGGGTTGACATCCCCGTACATTCCCGCGGACGCCATCTCGAGATAGCCAAGGATGGTAGTGAGCGGCGTGCGCAGTTCGTGCGACATCGTGTCGACAAGGCTGTCCTTCATCTTGTCCAGGTCCTTCATGTCCTCGTACGCCCTCTGGACCTGTTCGAAGTTGAGTTTCAATTCGTCCCTGAGCCTCGCGTTCTCGAGCGCGATTGCAGCATGGGCTGCGAAAGGTTCCACGACTGCGTACTCAACTCCCGTGAACTGCCTGTTCTTGTCCCTGTACAGCTCGAGGACGCCTTCCACGCCGCGCTTCCCTTTGAGCGGAATTGCCATTATGGTCTGGCGGACCTCGAGGTCCTCTATTCCGGGGATGTCCTCCACCCTTTGATCGTCCATCGAATCCGCGACAATCTCGACCTTGCCAGTCCTCGCCACGTCGCCAGCAAGGCCAGATATCGGGCCGATGTCCGCCAATACCTCGTCGGCGTAGGGTCCCGTGGCGTAGGCGGGGATCAGGAGGCTTTTGTTCCAGTCGACTAAGTAGAAGCTGACCTCGTCGAAAGGGACCAGTTCATTGAGTTTATCGGCGATGGTCCTGAGCGTATCCTTGAGGTCGACCGGTGCCTGCATGGCAACGGTCGTGTCAAGGAGCGCCCTGAACAGCTTCACTGTACGGTTCAGAGTCCCTACGAGCTTTGCGTTCGAGATCGCAATCGAGGCGAGCCTCGCGAATACCTCCAGCTTGACTATCGCCTCAGGAGACGGGAGCTTCCTAGTTCTCGGGCCGTCAGGTTCCAGGAATCCGACCATGTTGCTGTCCGCGTCCTGGAAGATGACATAGAGCACGTCCAATTCGTGCCACCCGTCGGGCTCTTCCCTGGGCAGCTTGACCCTATCGGGATGGAGAACGCTGTAGTAGTCTCTCCCGTTCGTGCTGAGATCCGCCTTCGAAATGTAGGTGAGGTTCCCAATCTTCCGCGCCGTTGACAGATCTTCATCGATGGATTTCCTCGACTTAGCCAGACCCTCTACTCTCTTGGACACGTCAGTGGGAAAACCCTTGCTGACTTTCAAAACGAAATTGTCGTGTTCCTCGTCCAGCATGAAAGCATCGCAGGCCTCAAAGCCAAACTCATCCGTGATGTCGTCGACGATCAGTCTCAGGATCTTGTCGACATCTCGGGTGTTCATGATCGCCGTGGCAAGTCCTAGCGTCTTGCCTAGCAAATCCGCCTGCATTGTGTTGTCCATGCGGTGGGGTGTATTTCTCGTTTTTGCACAGACAGTCCAACCCTGAAGACGCCCCCTCAGAATGGTATATATGCGGGATGACGCTCAGAGTCTATCGCGGGTCCGACAGCGACAATGCCAATCTTGAGCGCTTGGTCCTTCTATTGAACTGGCCGTCAAGCCTTCTTCCAGAACAGCCCGCAGTAGCACTTACCGTCGCGCTCAACGTCCCCGCCCCTTGTAGGCTTGCATGGGCACATGTACTCGGGCACATGCTCCATCCTGCAGGGACAGTAGAAATCCTTGAATCTCCTGTTCTTCCCGAGAAGGCCCTGGATCAGCTCCTCCTTCATGTCCTTGAAGACATATCCGTGGAGCCTCGCATACTCGTCGACCCTCTCTCGGATCTCCTTCTCAGTTCCTTTCTCGGGCCTGTCGCCAACCCACCCGTCGGAAGAGCGGTTCAACCGCAGCTTCTGCCCGCATATCGGGCATATTACCATGGAGCCTTCCTTCCAACCCTCGACGAACCTGAACTTGGCCTGGCAGACTGGACAGTAGACTCTCTCCAGCTGTTTCCCGTTCATAGCCTCAGTGCCTTCCTCAGCCTGTCCTCGTCGTGCCCCACGATTATCTCCTCGCCTATTATGACCACAGGGAACGACCTCTTGCCCGTCATCTTCTCGATCTTCTCAAGGATCTTGTCTTGCTCCGCGTCGTCCAGCAGGTCCACATCTGTGCAATCGTAGGCGATCTTGTGATCCTCAAGGAATCGTTTCGTCCTCTTGCAGTACGGGCATGTGCTCAGGGCGTAGACTTTCGGTTTCTCCTTCATCGTCGTCACTTACTCCAAATCCGTTTCAAGGGACGCTATCCTTGTGATTGCGAAAGGCAAGGGGTAGGATAAATCGTTTGTCCAGAACATCCCGCCGTGCCCACCCGTCATGTAGTCTTCCCCAGTATCCTACGGCATGTCTCTAGCTGCTTCGACACCTCTGGATGTTTCTCCTCACTTCCGAACACGACCTTTACATTCTCACCGATGTAGTCGGAGCTGCTCTTTCCCCCCCACTCGCCGTACACGAGCAAATCCTCGTTGTCGAGGGAGACCAGTCCGAAGGTTATGGCGAGATCATAGAGCAGGTCGGACAGTCTCCACGGGTCGATCCTCGCGTGTTCGGGGACGGAGAAAGGCAATTCGAGCTGCAATGTCATCAGCTCGCTGGTCCTCGCGTGGTTGACCATGTCCTCATCCGCGGTGAGCAGGAAGACGTCGTAGTCTCCGCTCCTCGCCCAATACTTGTATGACTGCGCGATCTCGATGTCGTTTATCTCCTTGCCCTTCGTCGGTGTCCCCTTGATCCTGAGCGCCCTGAGCTCGGTGAGTAGATAGTTCATCTCGTTGAAGGCCAGCTTCGCTATCCTTGTGCGCCTCCCGCTGCCGTTCGAGAATTCCCTCAGAAGCTCAGGGTGCGCGAGCACTCTTCCCATGGCCTGGATCTCGTCCCTGGAGTACTTGTGGGTGATCTTCGAATCGAGTTCCATCTGGACGATCTCGCTGAGGACGTATCTGAAGTCCGTGGCCTCGACCGTACGCCCTGAGGAATCGTCCTTCAGCGGCAGATGTCTCGACAGGAACCGGTCATAGAGGATGTTGGTGTCAACGGCGACGAACACTGGCCTCGGCCGCTTGTTCGGGTCTTTCGCCTCCTCCCTGAGCTCGATGAGTTTCTTGGTAATCTCCGCCTCGTTCTTGTAGCCGAGGAAACCAGAGGACAGAAGACAGTTCCTGAAATCGGTGTAGCTCGGGAGTTCGTCTGCGCTAACTGCTCGGTCTATCGGTTTCTTGGACATTCGCGTCCAATCAAACGCATCGGGCCGGACGATCTTGGTCAGCTCGGGCTTCTCGATGTCCAGAGTGAATAGCTCTGTCTCGTAGAACGGGTACGAGACGTGTACGTACCTCGTGTCCCCGCGGTATATCGCATTGGTCAGTATCTGGAGCTCGTTCCTGGACATCACGAGTTCCTTCACTTCCACACCTCCTCTTTGAGGTCGACGAAGTGCTGGAGATGGAACGGTATCATTGGGTACGGGTTGGACGCGTTCCGCATGTCCTCCAGATAGAGGTAGTAGACGTGGTCCACCTGCTTCTGCCAGGCCGAGAGGAGCGCGGATGATATGATGGCCTTCCTGCCCGGCGTGATGTCAATCGCTACCTCGTTCCCCGCGGCCCGCTCCTCCTCCATGACGGCCGTGATCTTCTTCCCGGAAGACGTGAAATTGCCTTCCTCTATCGTCCTCAGCAAGGGCTCGACCTTCTTGCCATACGAGTCCATGAGAACCTTGATCCAGTCGGACAGTGACTGGGCCTCGGTCTCTCTACCGATCGTGACGAACAGATAGATTTTGTCAGGTACGTAGCCCTTGCAGCAGATCGCCGCCCAGAGACTGTTCAGAACAGGCCACCTGCTGATGCCTGTCATCGTGATGTAGACTTTCTGCGCCATTCCAGTTGAGATAATGGTAAGGTCGGTGATATAACTCTTCCAGGAGTCGTCTGGATCAGAAAGCGGGAATCTTGGGTCAGTACTTTTGGATTGGGACTCGCCTGGGATCCGTTCTCACGAGGTTCTTCTGCTAGATCCGTCATCTGTCGAACACCCTCAAAACTCGCCTGGCCTCAGTGAATGTACAATTCTGCTCGCTCATGATTTCTGGCAGTTGCTGACGTGCCGATAGAACAATAGAAATAGGGGCGTGCTATTGCTTCTCTCGGGGGTAAAAACCTGAGGAGAACATACATAATCGTAGCTGGAGTGCTAGCACTTGGAGCAACCGTCGCACTGGCGATCGTAGGAGTCACGCCTCACGGCGGACACACATGGGTCGCATACATTCAGACTGCGATGAGCTTCGCAGCTGACAAGGTGAGCGCTACCGGCGGCCACACTTGGGTAGCATAGGCCCGCTCCTCGATGGCGAGAAACGCCTCGAAGAGTGTGGTGTGCCCGCATGATTCCGGATAGACTCTCTGCCGATCGGGGGGGCGCAGACGCCCCTCAGACGGCAGCCAGCCTCGCCTCAATCGCTCTAGCGCGAGCTGAGTTGCCGATGTCTCTGTAGACCGTGGATGACTTCTTGAGCAACTTCTTTGCGAGTCTTGGATTCGTAGTGGATTTGATCAAAGCCATTCCGTATTCGAAGCAGCAAGCTGCGAAGGTATCTTCGACTCCAGATGCTTTCGCCGTTCTCACCGACTTCTCAAACCACTCTAGCCCCTTATGGATATCGGAGTTGCGGAACTCAGTGAATCCGTAGTTCCTGTATGCGAGCGCCAGCATGTTCAGATTGTTTGGTTCTCTGAATATCGAGACTGCCTCGTCCGTGTATCGGAGGGATCGTTCCATCTCCCCGATTCTCGCGTAGCAATATCCAGCATTCACAAGTGCAGCACCCAGAACCTCTCTGTGCTGCTGTGCTCTGCATGATGCGATGGATTCCTCAAAATACTCGGCAGCAACATCGTACCTTTCTCTAGACAAGTTGAGGACGCCGAGATTGTTGGATGTTCTGGAAGCGGTGGCACTGTCTCCAGATTCAATGAAATAGCTCAAGCAGTCCTTGCTCGCATCTTCGGACTCCTGGTCCTTTCCTTCGAGGTCATAGATGATTGCCAGGTTTACCTGAGCCTTCGCCTCCAGCTCCCTGTCCCCGATAGCTCTAGCCATCGACAGGCTGCTTTCCAGACACCGAAGTGCAGACGCATGGTCTCCTTTGTTGCCGTAGACAACTCCCATGGCTCGATTTGCGGCGCAGACCCCCTTGCGGTCTCCGGCTTCCATGTACTTCTCGATGGCATTCAGATATGATTCGAGGGCTTCGTCCCAACGATTCTGCGTGAGCTCGACTCTTCCTTGATAGTACAATGTGAACGCTGCGCAATCGATGTCCCTGGTGCGCTCTGCAAGCTTTCTCAACTCGTAGCAGTTCAATAGCGCACTGTCCCAGGCACTCATTTCGCATTCTATCTCAATGAGCCTCTTCAGCGCATCCTTTCTCGTTCCATTGTTCCCTCCGTCGACTTCTCTAAGGGCAGAGATGTGCGCCTGTGCATTCTTCTCTAGACTCGAGACCTCAGGATGAGCGGCAACAATCCTCCTTCCTTCCTTGGTCAGCGAATAACTCTCCTCAAAATCCGCAAGACCGCCATGTCCGATCCAACCTAGGTCCTGCAAACCTCTCAGGGCCACGACACGATTCTCCTTCGACACTCCGTCAAGGCCGGATTTGATCAGCAGTTGCCTGTTGTTCTCGCCGAGAACATAGAAGATGAGACTCTCTATCTCGTTTCTAGTGGCCATGCTCTCTCCGGGAAGGGGCTTACCATATCTGCTTATGGAATAGATAAGGCTTGTCCATCGGAAACCACGGTTCACAAGTGTCCATTCCAGAACATCTGTTACCTCCGCTTCTCGTGGAGCAACGACTGGCAAGATGTGGCGTCAGTTCGCTGCCGATGGGAGGCGGAATCAATATGCCTCACCATCCCGAATCGGTGTCCAATGAAGCGCGAGAAAGCCTCGTCCGAAAAAGGCAGAAGAGAACGTGAAGAGCACCGTTTCTCGGCCGAAGGCGACTTCATCGAGCGCCTCGAGGGTCTGGAACGCCGTGAGAGCATCCCAATCGAGGGCATCTTGCCGAGACTCGGCCTCGGAAGAGACGATGTGGTCGCGGATCTCGGTGCGGGCACAGGGTACTTCACGTTCCCTGTCGCGAGAGAGGTCCGAGAAGTGATTGCGATTGACATGGAGCCGAAGATGCTTGAGATCCTTTCGAAGCGTGTCCGCGAGAGAGATGAGGAGAACGTGCGGGTTCTCCGAGGAGAGATCACCGAGCTTCCGCTCGCCGACTCGTCAATGGACCACGTCCTCGCCGCGTTCATCTATCATGAGGTTGGCAGTCAAAAGATACTCGTTGAGGAATGCGCTCGCGTACTTCGAAGGCACGGATCGTTGTCGGTGATTGATTTTCAGAAACGTGACACGCCCTTTGGTCCGCCCGTGAAGGAGAGGAAGAAGCCGGAGGACGTTCTGAGAACCTCGAGCAAATGGTTCACGCTGGTCTCTCGATTCGAGACCGAGATGTTCTATCACTTGCTTCTATCGCGCAATTGAAGAAGATGGCGCCCCGGTCGGGATTTGGACCCGAGTCCCGAACTCGACAGGCTCGGATGATAGGCCGCTACACTACCGGGGCACGTGGATTGGCGCTGGAATAGCGGTTTTCAGAGCGCCGTCTTGAGGCAAAAGCTAACTGCGTATATAAGTGTTGGTGGATTGAAGAAATGCTGGCTCCAGTACAGTTCGAGTCGCTGCTCAAACCTTCTTCTCCTCGGGCTTGGCCGGAGCCGGTGGCTCAGGTTTCGGTTCGTCCTTGAACTCCTCGACAGGCCTTGTAGTGTACACACCGCACTTCATGCAGTAGAAGGACACGAAATCGTCGTCCTTGTCGTCGGCGATGAGCTCCTTGCCGCACATCCTGCACTTTGTCTTCATGTCGATCAGTTTCATGTGAACCATCTCGTGAGCATCTTCGGAATGACAGCTTGTTCTTTAAGCTTTTTGTAGCAAGGTGGTGGCTACTTCCAGTTCACCAGTATCTCTTCCCTGTTGAAGACCCTCAGGCTCAGAAGCACGATGCCGGCATCGACCACTAACACTCCAAGGGAGAAGACCAACATAGGGAGCAGCGCGGTGGAAAGCACGCCTGCTAAGCTGAAGAAGAAGAACAACAGGACCGGAAGGATAAGCACGCCCCCGATCTGCTGCGACACCCTCACATCATTCACTCTAGACGAAATTATCACATTCGCCAAGATGCTCATCAGACACATTCCGGGAGCTAGGAGAAGTATCCCGACGATCCAATAAGTGTTCGGGAGCGGGTAGTACCCCAAGGAAGGTTCCGTGAGAACATCTACCAGAACTACCGCGACGACGAACGAAAGCCAAGTCGCGCCCATGCTCAAGGCGAAGATCGATCCCGACTTGCCCGCGAGCAGCTCGAGGTCGGTCGTCGGCGTCGCCAAGAGCGGCTCGAGGCTCTTGTTCACCTTCTCGCCCACGAAGCTGTAGGAAGCCGTGACAGTCGGTATGGTGACTGGGATCATGATCAGAAGTATCAGCAGCACATTGAACATGAGCGTCTTCAGCTGGTCGAGTTCATGGCTGCCGCCTGCGTACTGCGATGAGCGGACTGTGTTCCCGACATCGAGCGTCAAATTCACCAGATAGCATCGTTCTAGCATGCTGTTCTTGACCGAGGAATACGCTATCCGCGATTCGTTGAAGTTCGAATTCAGTATGGTGCAGTTCTCCACGATGCTGTTCCGGATGACGCAGTTGGTTATGTTTACGTGCTCGATTCTTGCATCGAGAATCGTCGCATCCATCAAGGTCGCATTTTCCAGGGAGTAAGTCGTGTTGAATCTCAAGTCTAGGTCAGCCTCACTCTGCCTGCTTAGTTGATTGATCGGGACGACATACACGATCGGTAGGATCACTGACGAGATGAGCGGCATCATGACTATGGTCATCATGATGTACCTGTTCTTCCTGAACTCGGAAAGATCCTTCTTCGCTACGATTACAGCCCTATCGATCCTCATCGGCTCCCTCCTCCGATGAGTTTCATATAGACGTCCTCGAGCGAACGCTTCAGTTCAGTAACGTATTCTATCTTCGCCCCTGCGCGCGTCAGCTTCTCGACGATCACCGGGTTCCTGATTTCAGGGTCATCCAGGTCGACAAGAATCCGTCCGTCGTCAATGCGCACATTGGAGGCGAAATCCAGTCCACGAACGACGTCCCCGTATGCGGGGTCCAGCGACGCGAGCTCCACTACTGTGGTTCTCCCCCAGTATCTTCTTGCGAGGTCCTTGGGCGAGCCTATCGCGAGAGCGGTCCTGTTCATCACAGCGATCCTGTCGCAGAGCCTCTCCACTTCGTCCAGGTGGTGGCTGTTGATGAACACTGTCCTCCCCTCTTTCTTTAGAGCCACGATGAACTCACGCACGGTCAGAGAAGCCTGAGGGTCAAGACCGGCTGTGGGCTCGTCGAGGAACACGACCTGTGGATCGTGGACGAAGGCGCGGGCGATTGCTATCTTCTGCTTCATGCCCTTGGAGTAGGTTGCCACAGGCTCGTCCCTGCGGTCCCAGAGGTCGAGCATCTTCAGGAGCTCCTCGATCCTCTTCTCTCTCTTATCCTTCGGCACGCCGTACAGCTGCGCAAAGAAATCGAGATTCCTGTTCGCGCTCAGCGACTCGTACAGTCCAGGCGATTCCGGGAGCACGCCGACTATGCCCCGTATCTTCTGTGAGTCCGAACTCGTGTTGATCTCAAGACCGTTCACGAAGGCCGTTCCCGAGGTCTGCTTGATCAGGCAGGCAAGCATCCTGATCGTCGTGGTCTTTCCCGCGCCGTTGGGCCCCAACAATCCAAAGACCTCTCCCTTCTCCACCGTCAGGTTCAGGTCTTCCACCGCTGCTTTCCCGTCGAAGGTTCTGCCGAGGCCGACGATTTCTATCATTCTTGAGTTGCTCCACCAGCGTGTCCGTGCCCGTTCACACAGTAGCCTCTGATGAATGATGCGGGGGGACCATCAATTTGCGCCTTACGTGCGTGAGGACATGATCTTGAGGATGGCTTCTGCGGGAGCTCCGTCTGTCTCCTGGAGCGCTTTCTTTGCCTCAGCGGCAGTGCAGCCCGTCTGGGACATGACCAGTTTGATGTCGTCATCAGGGACGCCGCCTTCTTCCTCGCCCTCTTCGAACCGTCGCTCTCTCTCCTGCGGTCTGCCAACGATTTGGTAAGTCTTCTGTCCCTGGACGCTCACGGCGGTGACGACGACATCCTTGAACACGAGCTCTTTTGTCTTTGTCTTGATGATGACCTCTTCGACGCCAGGCATTTCCTCCTGGTCTATCCCCATCCGCTTCATCATGGCCTTCATCTGCTTGGGGTTCATCCTTCCGCCGGGCATCAAGTTGCTAACCTCCGATAAGCTCTGACTTCAGGTACCAGCAATCTTAATAAAAGGTTTTGGCCATCAACGGTCCAGGCCTCACGTTCGCGGAGGCAACGGGGATGGCGAGAATGAATGATCATGGTCTGACTCTGGAAAGAGGTGGCGGAACGAGCGTACTGAAGATAGCAGTCTCGATTCTCGTAGCGATTGTTGTTGTCCTTTCCGGTGTCGCCGTCTTCTACTACCTTCAAGCCAAAGACTACCACGATGCGAAATACAGGGCCCAATGGGTGCTGATGAATGATATGCTAGATTCCACGCACCTCACCGAAGTCTCGTTGAAGGGCATGCTGGACTACGGGGGAGACACAATAGTCCATCGGGCGATGTGGGGAGATTTCATGCAGGGAGATCTCGGATCTCTCCTGGACGCGGTGTGGAGTGTTCGAGAGATGTACCTGAACGACAAGGAGAAGAACGAGACATTCTCGCTTCTCAAGGAAGCGGTAGCAGCGCTGCTGGCGAATGCCCAGATCGTCGCCATCGGGCTTTGGGGTAACGCGACTCTGGACTACCCCTATTCCGAGAATGCGACCTTGAACGATGCGCTTTACGCCGCATCGGAAATCATAGCTGGCATACATGATGCAATTCACGAAGGATTCGTGGTCGACCCAATGCTCGATACTGGCAATAGTTGGGAGCGTTCGCCGTATTCCATCGTAGACCGCTTGAACCTGCAATACCTTAGGGACTCCTCGGCCGACATCATGTCTCTGTTCTGACATCTGTCGCTGCATTATCCTCGTCTCCCTACACAACTCGAAGAAACGTTTTATTACACCCTCCGGACATTGATGTTTCACTAAGGATTCGAGAAGGTCTGAGAACATGGCAGGCATTGAGAAGGACCTGATGGAAGCGCAGGATGCGTTGGCCAACGGCGATTTCGACGCCGCAGTATCGAAGTACAACAAGGTCCTCAAGACGGACCCCAAGTGCGCGGACGCCTACTTCGGAAAGGCCGAGGCATCCGTAGGTGTTCCGAAGATGGCTCCCGAGGAGGTCATGGAGCTCTACAAGAAGTCTGTCGAGCTGGACCCGAAGAATCCTATCTACGAGTCCTCATACGCTGCATATCTCATCGAGATCGGCAGGTTCAACGAGGCGGAGGCGGCCTATCTGAAGGCTGCAGAGCTGGATCCGGACAACGCGAGATACTACTTCTCAGAGTTCGGGGTCGAGTACATCCTGAGAGCGCCCGTGGTCATGGAGAAGTTCCTTGACGACAAGACCAAGGAGATCATCCTCAAGAAGGGTCTGAAGTACCTACTGAAAGCCGCGGGCATCACTGAGGAAGGCGCGAAGAAGCTCCTCTGATCACACTCAGGTCAATCGCTTCACTCTATGTTGTCTCCCACCGCAGGCCCGGCACACGTGGGTGACAGGGTCTGAGTCCTGCAGGCAGACAAGCCTTCCACAGAGCGGGCAGGTCGTGTTTGCCGGCCGACCGCATATGCTGCAAATGCCGATCATTGACATGGCGTACTTCGAAGCGATTCGCTGCGAGATAAAACCTTCCGAGCCTAGCGTCGCAGGATCCCCAGCCACATGAGCCCTTCGATCACGCCTTTGCCATCGGACCCCTTGGCGACAAAGGACGCTGCTCGCTTCGTGTCCTCGAACGCGTTTCCGACCGCGATTCCGTAACCGCATTCGCGGATCATCATCTCATCGTTGTCTGAATCGCCTATCGCGGCGACGTCCTTGGGCGAGATCCCGAGGAGCTCGCAGCCCTTCTGGATCCCGCGGAACTTGTTCATCCCCTTCTCCATGATGTGGATCGCCCAACCCGTGGTCTGGACCTCGACTGGCCAATCCTTCAGGACGTCCCTGACCTTCTCGAGGTTCACTTCTCGTGTGAGCCCGACCTCGGTCTCTCGCCATCTGTCTGTGAAGAGTTTCTGAGCGTCCATCTCCGTCCTGAGGAAATCGTATGCCTTTCGGGGACCCTCAGGATCTCCCAAGACCCATATCTTCTGCTGGTATGACACGATCCCGCCGTTCTCGGCGACTATCGGCCCCGTGAGGCCCAGGTAGTTGGAGAGCGCGTACGCGATCGGCAGGACGTTCCCGCTTGCGAGCATCACCGGTATCCCAGAATCTTGGACTTCGCGGAGCGCGGCCACGGCCTCGAGGTTGACCCTCCTAGAATCATCTGCGAGCGTTCCGTCGACGTCCACTGCAAGAGCTTTGACGGCCCCTGGCTCAGGCCGCTGCCTCCTTCTCTCGCTGGTCACTTGCTCCTCAGCTCACCCAGGGTAGTGACTCTCTCGGCAAAAGCGTTGTGCTTGTGGATCGACTCCTCGCTCTCGCTCCGCACCGTGACGTGCACTGAGTCGTCCAGGTTCTTGTACTTCCGCAGAACCTTGCCCAGAATGTCCCTGACGACATCCTCGACGAACTTCGGGTTCTCATGCGCTTTCAAGACGACATTCGCTTCGTCACTGCGCTTCAGTATACCGTACGTCGGGCTGCTGAGCGAGCCCTCGACGATATTGATTAGGTCGTCGGCCTCGATCTCGACATGTTCGGGCACCTCCACGATCAGCGAGGTCCTATTCCTCTGATTGTGGGATATCATCGGGACATCTGACGGGATCTTCTTGAGGTCCGGGCGTTTCGAGGCGAGCTTATGCCTTACGGTCTCCATGGCGCACGGACACGCTGTCATGCCCTGGACCTCGACCCCGATGAGTCTCATCAGGCCGTTCCCTCGCATCGCGGTGGCCTTCGCAGTCAGCTTGAACGGTTCGAGCGAGGCTTTGCCACCATCAGGCCGCCGCTCGAGAAAGTAATCCGCGGACATCTGGACCTCGGCGAAGCTGGCGTATTCGTGCCGCTCCAGGAGCTTCTTGCACAGGTTCGCGGTCAGCTGTTCCAGGCTCGATACCTTCGCTCTCACGCTCTCCTCGAGCATCTCGGTGATGACCTCGACGTTCCGGGACATGTGCGATCCGCGCTGAGTCGATGGGAGGTCGACGAAGGCATCGATAACGGCGGTGAGATGGTTGTCCTTCCCGTCCCTGTGAACAACGACGGGTTTGCGGACTCCGGTGACCCCAACCCTCGTCAATTTGAAGCTGTCTTTCAGTCTCTTGGCCTGACAATCCAGAGTGTCCTTCTGCGTCAACGGGTCGCCATAACTTGGCGAGAATAATAAATAGTGGCGAATTTACTATCCGAACGGTAGCTCAGCCGTGCTTTTTATTCACTCGTACTGCTGGCACCGATAGCAGAAGTATCTGTCGTATTCCGGAATGTACCTGAGCGGTCCGCCGCACTTCGGGCAGGTCCTTCCAGGCATCGGAGGAGATTCTGGGGGAGCCACAGCGGCCGCGGCGACGGCACTCCTCGTCCCCACGCTATCCATCCTGCGCATGTGCTCGGACTCGTCCTTGAGCGCGATCATCTGGAACGCGGCACCAAAAACCATCACCGCAAGAAGGCTGAGCACAACGACCATCATGTCTTGCTCTATTAGCACAAGCCCAAACCCTACGAGCAAACCGCCAACGACAGCAGTCACGATCCCGATTGCAGCTTCTATGAAAGCGAACGTGACAGCGAAGGCGACTACTCCGGCTATGAGGGCAACCATCTCGTTCGCGAAGAGAAGGTTGACCACGAAGAACCCCAGAACACCGCTGACAACGCCTATCCCTACCCTCGCCAGGAAGATGAACAGAGCGCTCCCGACGATCGAAGCGAGGGTCCCAGCGATGATACCAATGAGCACGCCTCCGACAGCGGTGCCGAGCGCGAAGCCGATGAGACCGCCGATGATTGCGCCGATCAAGGACATCACGCGCTTCCAGATCCTGCGACCGGCGAACGCCAGGAACAGACCGATCACTATCAACAAGATGGAGACTATGAGAAGCAGGTCTCTGTTCGCGCTCAGGTCCAAGCCAAGAAGATCCTGCTGCGCCCTCGCGATCATCTCCGGCAATATTGCCCAGAGGGACATTAAGCCTTTCCGGAGGGAACTCAAAACCTCTATCTACGCTCTCCCCTATCCAGAGAGAGATGATTTGCGGCGTGGATGAGGCGGGCAGAGGGCCGGTCTTGGGCCCGATGGTGGTTTGCGCCGTCGCGGTCGAATCGGATGCCTCGCTCATTAGTCTCGGCGTCAGAGACTCGAAGAAACTCACGCCCAAGAAACGCGAGGAGCTCGCGCCCAAGATACGCAAGCTGGCAAGGGTTGAGCTGATCGAGGTGCCTGCTGAAGAGATAGACATGAGAGACTGCTCCTTGAACGAACTCGAAGCGAATGTCTTCGCGCGACTCATCGACCGGTTCTCACCAGAAGTGGCGTACGTCGACGCAGCAGACACGAGCGAAGAGCAGTTCGCGAAGATGATCAAGACCAAGCTTAAATGCAGACCCCGGATTGTCTCCGAGCACAAGGCGGACGATACGTACCCCGTCGTGTCAGCCGCCTCCATAGTGGCAAAGGTCATGAGAGACGCCCGCATCAAGGAGATCGAAAGGGAGATTGGAGAGCCGATCGGCTCAGGATACATGACGGACCCGATCACAACGGCCTTCCTGGAACACTACGTGTCCGAGCACAAATGCTGCCCTCCACATACTCGCATGTCCTGGGAGCCCGCCAAAAACCTAATGATGTTGAACTCTCTGCGGAAGCTCGACACATTCGAGGGATGAAGTTGGTCGAAGAGCTCCTGAAAGAAACCATCGCGAGGTTCAACAAGAAGGCCTCAGAGGACCCGAAACTTAGCGCGGAGCTCCAAGGCGTGAGGAAGGTCATACAGGTCGAAATCACGGATGGAGAGTTGTACAATTTCGTGCTGGAGAACGCGCGTGTTGGAGAGTTTAGTAAAGGGCCGACTCAGAATCCAGATATCAGGATTATCGCCAGCAAGGAGACGCTATTTCAATTGAGGAGCGGGGAACTCAGAGTCATGAAGGCGTATGCGACACGGAAACTCCAGGTGAAGGGCTCGATAGAGGATTTGCTCAGACTCAGGAAGTTCTTTTGAAACGGTCCGCCGCTCTGTCACACGGATACTTTTAACTATACCGTCATCGTTAGTCGGAAACAGCGGGGTGGGGTAGCTTGGAAATCCCATCAGGCTCATAACCTGAAGATCGCTAGTTCAAATCTAGCCCCCGCTACGGTTTTTATTATGTTATTTGTATAAAAATGTGTGAATTCAACTCTAGAGGCCTTCAATCAATTCCACTTTTCTTCTCTGAATGACAAGCCCCACCTCCACCAGCCGAGAGCAATCGGAAGAGCTCATATTGATGGCCCAGTTGCAGCTCCAGAAGCCATCATCCTTCAAGTAGAGGCTGTGGATGCGAAGAGTTGGCTCGTAGCCCAGACGTCGGAGGAGGCCAAACACGTCTTCGAAGATGTCGCTTCTGTATGCCCCGTAGCAGTACGTTGCGACTGGAACGCCGAGGATGGTCGACCGGTCGATGTCTCTCCTTGCGAGGAACCTTCCCGATCGCCCATGGCTCAATCGCGGAGGGAGCGAAATCAGATCTAGCATCGTGTGTCTCGATTGCGTCATTGAGAACCCGTTCAAATTCCCTCCAGAACTCAATCTCACGGATCCTTCGCCGTCGCACCACGGCTGGATTGCATGTATCCAAGTCGACCGATCCTCTGATTCCATTACCCATCCGGGGAGGTGGCACGGATTCGCAGCTTTGTCCCCAATCGGTACACCGTTATAGACTAGCCATTCTGCAATGAATCTTGGGTAAATGAATCCTCTAATTGCGCGCGCGCCATTTCCCGGCATCTGAGGCGGGCCAATGTCGTGAAGAAACACCGCTTTGCATAGCGACCTGAAATGTTCGTAGAGATCGTTCTCGTGCTCGGCGAATGTGACATTGGCCGCATGTTCGCCGGACCGTTCCTTCTGCATCCAGACAGATCCCTCCGCCATGACGTAGGAGATAATGGTGGCGGCCTTCCTTCTCAATTCCTCATCTCTCATCAACTCTTCTTTCGTCGGCAGTCTAAGCCTATCTCGGCAGATTTCTCGAAAAACGTCCTGCGCGTGTTCCGTCGCCCACGACCTATCCTTCATGACGCCCATTTCCTCAATGCGTCCTCTGAGGCCTTCATCATCGACAATCCCCTGCATCTTTGCAAGAACCGACGCCGGCATCGTTAGACGCCCAATCCGATAGTAATGCACCGAGGACTTCGGTATGTTCAGGTGTTTGGCTAGCTCTTGGCAGTTGCCGTACTTAGCTGCGGCCTTCTCGACCAATTCCTTCTGCAGTTCCGGCGGGAGTGCGATTCTGTCTTCCTTTCTGTACGCGCCCCTGGTCCCCCGTGTTGTCATGATATCCAGAGGAGTCATTTCCGCGTAGCCAGATAGTAGCCAGCACTGCTTGTAGGCTACATCCAGATGGTTCGAGAAAACGACCTAGGTTAGATCTATCAATCGAAATTCTGATATATCGGGTAAGACACATACGATGCCCGTGACTTCTCATCCAACCTGCAAAGGGGGCAAGAATCAGCGGCAGTTGTGCCCAGTGTGCTTGTCTTGGGACCCGCGGCCCGAGGAGGGTTCAGGGCCTGGATTCGGCTACTGCGTGAAGAAGGACATGATGACTCGTATCAGGTGCGAGTGCGATGTGTTCGAGGAGGCCACGCAGATGAAGGTCGAGGCTCGGAACCGGAAGATCTACGGTCAGATAAACGAGGAAGGCGAAGAGGAGGAGTGATTGCTGGCCTGTGGTGCGCAACCATTAAGTGGCGGCAATCATGTAGGTTTTTGTCGGTGAGTTTCTGATGAAGGCGGTAGTGCTGGCTGCGGGGGAAGGCATGAGGCTTCGGCCGCTCACAGTGTCTGAGCCGAAGGTGATGATACCTATCGCGAACCGGCCGATCCTGGAGTATGTGGTGGATTCGCTCGTGAAGAACGATGTCCACGATATCATCATGGTTGTCGGTTACCGCAAAGAACGGATCATGTCCCACTTCGAGGACGGGAAGAAGTTCGGGGCGAAGATAGAGTATGTCGTTCAGGAGAAGCAGCTGGGGAACGGCCATGCCCTCGCATGCGCGAAGGACCGGATGTCCGGGGAGTTTCTGGTGCTTCCCGGGGACAACGTCATCGACAGGCGCGCGGTCGGCGACCTGTTGAGGGCGGGAGTATGTCCGAGCGCGCTCGTCGTCGAGAGCGAGAACCCGTCCAAGTACGGTGTGGTGACCCTTGAGAAGGGCTCGATCAAGGGAGTCTACGAGAAGCCTACCGAGATGATCTCCAACATCATCCTCACGGGCATGTACTGCCTTAGTGACAGGATATTCCAGTTCATAGACCAGTGCATCGCCATGGGCGAGTACGGCCTTAGCAACGCGGTCCAGGTGAGCTTGGGGCACGACCCGCTCACGCCCGTGTTCTCAGACGGCCTCTGGATCGACGCCGTATATCCGTGGGACCTTCTCGAGCTGAATGCGGCCGCTCTAGAGAACCTCCCCGTGCGGACTGCAGGCAAGATAGAGTCCCAGGTCGTCATCCAAGGGCCTGTCGGGATCGGCGAGGAGACCGTGATAAGGGCGGGCACGACTATCTACGGTCCCGTGCTGATAGGCGACGGCTGCGACATAGGGCCCAATGTCACCATCTTCCCGTCCACTAGCATCGGCAACAGCGTCACAGTCGAACCATATTCCGTGGTCAAGAACAGCATCCTCATGAGCAACTGCAGCATCGGGGCGCACTCGTATCTCTCGCATTGCGTTCTCGGTTACGGTGTGAAGTCGCAGTCGCACCTCATGGGCGCAGGCGCTGAGGCCTACGTCAACATCGGGGACGAGTTCTACAAAGTCCCTCACATAGGGTCGATCATGGGCGAGGACACTGCGTTCGGCACAGGCGTCATGATCGAACCCGGCACGATCGTCGGTGCCGGGTGCAAGATATCGAGCGGGGCGAAGATAATTAGGAACCTGCCTAACAGGTCGCTCGTAACCTAGAGGTCATTTCGAATGTGTGGCATAGTTGGTTACGCGGGGTGGCGGGATGCGCAGCCCATCCTTCTCGATTGTCTGAAACGGCTGGAGTACAGAGGCTACGATTCGGCGGGGCTGGCTGTTGTCGGTACGGGGCTCCAGCTCTTCAAGAGCAAGGGCGAGATAGCGGTCCTCGAGGCCGCGATGCCGGAGATGAAGGGCTCGGTGGGGATCGCGCACACAAGGTGGGCCACGCAGGGCAAGCCGACCACCGTGAACGCTCATCCGCTCACCGACTGCTCGAACAGGCTTGCCGTCGCGCACAACGGCATCATCAGCAACTTCATGGGTGTCCGCGAGGAGCTGCAGAAGAGCGGTCACAACTTCACCTCGGACACCGACAGCGAGGTCTTCGCGCACCTTGTGGAGGCGGAGCTCAAGGATGACCTCGTCAAGGCTGTGCAGAATGCACTCGAGAAGGTCGACGGGACATACACTTTTGCGGTCGTATTCGCTGGATGCGACCAAGTCGTCGCCACGAGGCGCGAGAGTCCGCTCGTCGTCGGACTGGGCGATGGTGAGAACTTCATCGCGAGCGATGTCACTGCGTTGCTGAAGTACACCAACCGCATGGTCTACATCCAGGACGGCGAGGTCGTCAGCATCACGAAGGACTCGATGAAGATAGTCGATGGCAAGGGCAACGAGGTCCGAAGGGAGCCTCAGAAGATCACTTGGAACCTTGAGGACGCCGAGAAGAGTGGATATGCGCACTTCATGCTCAAAGAGATATTCGAGCAGCCAGATGCGATCCATGATTCGCTGCTGGGCAGGATTGAATCGGTCGAGTCAGAACCGTTCTTTCAGGACGAACACTTCTCGACCGTGAAAATCGTTGCCTGTGGGACTTCGTACTACGCGGGTCTCGTTGGCAAATACATCATCGAAGAGCTTGCGCGGATCCCGACGACGGTCCAGATATCTTCCGAATACAGGTATTCGTCCGTTTCGAGGGAGAATCCACTTGTCGTCCTGATCACCCAGAGCGGAGAGACTGCGGACACACTAGGCGCCGCGAGGGAGGCCAAGAAGCGGGGCAACAAGACGATAGGAATCGCGAACGTGATCGGGTCTGCGATCACGAGGGAGGTCGACCATACGATCTACACGCGGGCCGGTCCCGAAATCGGCGTCGCGGCTACCAAGACATTCACCACGCAACTCGTCGCTCTGTATCTCCTTGCCATGGAACTTGGGGCGCAGAACAGGTCGTTGACGGCCCAGGTCAAGAGGTCCATTATCGGGACTCTCAGAAACCTCCCAAGGTCGGTGCAGGATGTCCTGAATCAGGCTTCGGAGATCGAGGCATTGGCCAAGAAGTACTCCTCAGCCAGGGATATGTTCTTCATAGGCAGGAGCATTAACTATCCCATAGCTCTCGAAGGCGCCCTGAAGACCAAGGAGATTGCCTATATCCACGGAGAGGGATTCCCCGCGGGCGAGCTCAAGCATGGACCTTTGGCCCTGATATCGAGGGACTCGCCCATCGTGGCGATCGCAGTCAAGGACCACACATACGAGAAGATGCTCGGGAACATAAGCGAGGTATCTGCGAGGGGAAGTCCAGTCATAGCCATTGGTTTTGAGGGAGACACGGAGCTTCCGAGATACGTAGATGACGCGATATGGATACGGGAGATACCTCCGATGTTCTCGCCTGTACCTGTGATTGTTGTGCTGCAGTTGTGGGCCTACTACCTCGCCAAGGCGCGTGGGTGTCCGATCGACAAACCGAAGAACATCGCGAAGACTGTGACGGTCGAGTAGCGCTTCACGCCAATCTCTCTGGGCAGACCTCTCTCCGAGAACAGCTCCTGCACTTACCAGGCCTTTCATGATTCCTGTGCGCATCGCCCGTCTTCATGATCGTCCGCATCTCACCGAGCTTCTCCAGCAGCACCTTCTTCAGATCTTCGTTGTACTCGATCTCGTGTTCGTGCTCTGGATACTTGACAAGGCCGTATGGCGGCAGCTTGCCAGTGCCATCTTCTATCAGCAAGCAGTATGCTGCGATCTGGAGTATATGCGAGAACAACGGTCCTCGTGGAGTCCTTCCGGTCTTCTCCTCCACAGGGATGAGCTTGTCATTGACCTTGATTATGTAGTCCGGCCTTCCTGATAGACCGTACTTCTCCGATTTGAACACCTTCGCAGAATCCATATCGATGTACTCGATCTTCCCTCTGACTCTGAACTCCCTCCGGAGAGATTCGATCATGCCTGAGGATTTCAGAGTCCTGTACATGAAGTACGACGCTCCGACAAGCCATATTATCGCCAAGATCTCCAGGGCTTCGGCCAAGCGCGCGTCCGTTATCAGGAAAGCCACAGCGTTGACGGCGATCAGCATCGCGATGATCGCGAATGTGAGTATGAGCTTCTCGTAATTGACCACTGTGCTGTGCATCGTGGACTTGGTCGCTTTGTAGAGGAAGTACGTGGCTGCAAGCATCCAGATGAGTGCCACTACGCCGAGGACTTGGCTCAGATCGAGCGCATTCTTGACTGGCAGGACCTCCAGTCCTACGATGGCCATGACCGTAGCAACGATTGCCCACCAGAAAACCAAGGTCTCGGACTCGCGCGCAGTCTTCTCCCCAGAGTCGATCTTCCACAGGGATTTGCCGAGCTTCTCATGCCCCTGTATTCCATCTGAGAGTTCCTGGGCATCCCCTTCGAATTCTTGGCTCAGCCACCAGCTCAGCGGGCAATAGCTGTACTTCTCCAGGTCGCCAGCCGAGATGAGCTTGCCCGAGACATGCGCCATATGCGAAATTATAATCGTCAAGAGTTAAAAATGTTTGCCAGGTACGTGGTCCCGCTTGTGGTTGTCGAAGAACGTGCCTGGAAGCAGCACTACGCCCTCGGGTGGTTCGACGCCCTCAAGGAACCCGAACCAGTAGACGACGGCTCCCGTGCCGAACAACTCCGTGTATGGTTTGAGCTGTCTGCGCGCGTTCTTCCGGAGTTCTATGTCGTCCCCGAACGAGGCTTTCGACTCGATCCAGTGGATCTTCATCCCGTCGATCTGGATAGGCTTCTCGAGCAGGCAGTCCGGAGTCTTCTTGTGAGTTGCCCTGAGGTCGACCTCCGTCCTGTACTTCAGCCCCCTCTTGTCCAGCCATTCCTGGAGTTTCTTCTCGCCCCAGATACCTCTGTCGGTCTGGATCTGGGCTCCTCTCGGAGAGTAGATCATGTCCTCTTCTGCAATCTGCATGAGCTCCTTCCTGAGCCGCTTATCGTGGCACGAGTCCGGGTCTCTGATGTACTTCCAGAACTGCTTTCTTGGCAGGCCTATCTCCGCTCCCAACATCAGCCCGAGGAGCACTGGTGGGAAGTTGATGATCCTGGCGATCTTGGCCATCGATGTTCCTCTTCGCCACTCCTTGGCGATCTTCTTGATGTCCTTCTTGACGATGTAGAACCTTCGAGTGGCGTCCCTGACGGTCCTTTGCGTATAGAGAACAAGGAGGAATTCCCGGTCTATGCCGAGCCTCTCCGCGAGATGGTCAATGTCCGATGGTTTCTTCAGCTGAGAATATATGTTCTTGTAGTCTTCGTACTTCATTAGTTCACAGTCCAGCAAGCTGCTGAACGAAATGTTCAATTCGCTTGATTCTGCAGGTGCGTTATAATCTCAGTCTACTTATGTCTTTGTGGATTACGGTTCTGGAACAATTCGGGTGGCGAAGGTGCCCGCTGGTGCGAATATCGCCGCCCGAATGCTACATGTAGTCAAGAAGCGTAATATGCCAGCAGTCGTCAAGGACAAGATGCTGGTCAGAGGAATCGCCTTCTACTTGGATTCGGACCTCCCATCGGATGCGAAGCTTCTTCTCGAGGACTTCAGATTGGCAGTCAACAACGCAATCCGGGCAGGACTTCAGGCCCGGGTAACTTCGAGGAACGCCCTGGTCAAGACTGCGTATAGGGATTTCCGCAAACAACATCCAAGGATGTATGCTCAGCATCTGGTATCCGCGTTCGAAGTCGCCGGGAGCGCTCTGAAGAACCACCGCAGGTGCATTCGGAAAGGTGTCACCGGCAGGATCCCCTATGTCAAGCGACTGATGATGAAAGCAGAGAACCAGGCGTACAAGCTCGACCGGAAGTCAGGAGTCATCGACCTTCCGATCAGGGCTGGCTGCCATGTCGAGCTCAGGCTCGTCGTCAGCCAGTATCATCGGAAGTATCTGAATGACATGGCCCTCTCCCTCGGATCGCTGACCGTCCTTCCGGATCGAGTCATAGTGGCGTTCAGGAAGGATGCGCCGAAGCCGTTTGCGCCAGAATCCGCTCTCTCGCTCGACACGAACGAGAGGAGCCTGGACGGCGTGCTCATCACGGACGACACAAGCATGACCGTCAAAGCGGAGTTCCCAGACATCGCAGTAATCCAGCAGCGTCATCACGAGAGGCGCAAGAGGCTGCAGAAGAAGAAGGCGCATGACAGGCGAAAATCGAGAGAATTGTGCAGAAAGGAGGGTACGAGAGAGCACCATCGAATCAACAACAGGCTCCACCAGGTTGCGAACTCGGTCCTGAAGTTCGCGGAGGAGCGGAAATCCGCGATAGTTCTCGAGGACCTGAAGGGAATGAGACCGGAGAGGAGCAAGGAACTGAATCGGCGTCTGAGCATCTGGCCCAGGCGAAAACTTCATCAGATCATCGAGTACAAAGCGCAGTGGAGAGGCGTCCCAGTGGTCAAGGTAGATCCAAGAAACAGCAGCAGAACGTGCCCGATATGTGGGAGGATACAGGATTCCCGAATGGGTGCGGAGTTCAAATGCGAATGTGGCTGGCATATGGACAGACACATCAACGCCAGCATCAACCTGCTGCAAACAGCCATCTCGAAAGGGGTGGCAGGGGGTTTAAGGTTCAACCCCGGCGCGTTCCAGCATGACGTGATGATGATCCTATACGAGCCAGCGATGGCCGCACGGTCGGAGCCGAATGGAACGAGTGGCATTGCGGGGATGACATAGGGGTCACCACCCGATAATGCAACAGAACTAAATGTGCATAAGTCATCGACGTCCCTACCATTCGAGAGTTCTGAGAGGTGCGTTATCTGCCAGAGAGCGGCACTAGGAAGATGATCCTGCCATCGAAATACGTCCAGGGTGCGGGCGTGCTGAACCAGCTGGGAGCCTATGTCAAGCAGTACGGCGAGCGACCTTTCGTCGTCAGCGGACGAAGGAGCTTCGCCAAGGTCAAGGCGCGAGTGCAAGCGAGCCTTCTAGCCGCTGGAGTCCCCTTGGTCGGCTACGTGGACAATGTCACGGAGTGCACTCGCGCCAAGATAAGCGAGGTATCAGCGAAGGCCGAAGAGATTGATGTGGACGTCGTCATCGGCTGCGGTGGTGGCAAGGCGGTTGACACGGCCAAGGCGGTCGCTGAGAGGCTTCATGTGCCGTCGATTTCGGTTCCCACTCAATGCGCGACAAATGCTGACGGTTTGGCCGATGCGGTGATATTCACGGACGATCACAAGTTCATTGAGGACCTATACCTGAGCAGGCCTCCGGTCTTGGTGCTCGTCGATACGGAGATTGTCGGAAGAGCGCCTCCCCAGTACATCGTTCAGGGCATGGGGGATGCTCTGGCATGTGCCTTCGAGAAGCCAGCCTACGCTGCGTCTCAGCGAGCGAAGAAAGCGGGCGATCAGGCAACGACCGCAGCCCTCGAAGTCAACCTGAGATGCTTTCAGACGTTGATGACCCACGGCCTCCAAGCGAAGAAAGACGTCGAGGCTGGGAAGATTACCGAGGCCGTCGAGGCAGTGGTGGAGGCAATCAAGCTTCAGAGTGGTTTCGGATTCGGGGGAGGGGGCTGCGCTGCCGCTCACGCCGTTCATAACGGTCTAACGATCTTGCCTGGAATCGCCCGGAAGCATGGCGAGATCGTGGCTTTCGGTACCCTTGTCCAGATGGTGCTCGAGAAACGCCCGATGGGCGAGATAGAGAGGGTCATGCGGTGGTGCAAATCGATGAGTCTCCCGATACGATTGCAGGAGCTCGGGCAGCTCGACAGAGGCCAACTGCACCTAGCCGCTGACAAGGCGTGCGACCCCAGCGATTCGATGGTTTGCATGCCATTTCTCGTGACGCCTAAGATGGTCCTCGACGCGATCGAGGAAACCGATAAGCTGGGCACCGCGCTATCCTAGTTCGGCGCGGAGACCGGGGGCGGATGCTGGCCAATACTAGATAAGCCTATATATGGCCATCACGATTATTGAGCGAAGCTGCCTTCAGGGCGGCGAAAGAAGGGATGATTTAGAGGAGGCATTCGCAAATGAACAGTCCAATGGGCACAATATTCGCTCACGGAACCACACCGCCGTGGCTTCCGCGAGAGGTCGCAGAAGGCCGCAAGTTTGCATGGTGGGCACAGATAATGTTCTTCTTGACAGCGGTCCTGTGGTTCATCTTGGCCATAATCTCCATCACGCTCTTCGTGGTGGCCGGTAGCGGCCGCGGAGCGCTCATCGTTGGCGTGTTCGGATTCTTCGGGATGCTCATCTGTTTCCTGGCTGCCGTTTTCATGAAGAAGACGGTCATCGATGCGATAGACCAGGGCAGATTCCACGACGCGAAGAACGACAGCCTCATATGGATCATATTCGGCCTTGTGGGGTTCGTCCTACCTGCGTTGTTCCTGATCCTGACATACGCCAAGCTCGGGGATGCCCTCGTGACGCAGGCACCCGTTGGCTACCAGCCGTATTCGCCTGGCACCGTTTCGGTACAGCAGCCCTCGCCCTACGTTCCGCCACCCGCACCGATCCAAGGGCCCGCGCCGGTACAGCAGGTTCCGCCTGGAGCTCAGTACCATGCGCACCAGACCCCGATGGTAAGATGCAAGAACTGCAATGTTCAGTACCCGGTATTCATGCATTCGTGCCCGAACTGCGGTGCCCCAAAAGAGTAAAACTATTTCTCTTTCCTATTCTTTTCCGTTTTTCATTGGTTAGTGTTAATCATGACTGAAATGCTCTACATGAAGGACGTGGAATCGAACTACATCAAGGAGTTCGAGGCGAAGGTGGTTGAACGCGGTTTTGACTATGTGGTCCTTGACAGGACCGCCTTCTACCCACTGGGCGGCGGCCAACCTTCTGACACAGGCTCTCTTGTCTGGTCAGGCGGGATGGCTGAGGTCAAGGAGGTCACGAAGAAGGAGGGAGTGAGGCATCACCTGGTTCAGAACCCCGACATCGTGCCTGATGCCGTCCGGGGCGTTATCAATTGGGAGCGGAGATACGCTCACATGAGAATGCACACTGCGCAGCACATACTATCTGGAGTCGTCTACGACATCTGCAGGGCCCGAACGGTTGGGAATCAGCTCTATCATGATCGGTCTCGGATAGATTTCGCACCCATCAAATTCACCGACGAGATGATCGCCGAGGTTGAAAGGCGCACGAACGAGGTCTTGGCTTCGGGGGCCAAGGTCGAGATATGCACTGAATCCCGCGCTGAGATCGAGAAGAGTGTGGACGCTCAGAGAGCCAACTTGGACCTTCTTCCCAAGTCCGTGCAGGAGCTGAGAGTGGTAAAGGTCGAGCAATACGATGTCTGCCCTTGTGCCGGAACACATGTCCGCTCGCTCTCAGAGGTCGGGAAGATCAAGGTCATCAAGCGCGAGAACAAGGGCAAGAATCGGGAGCGGATAACTTACGAGCTCGTCCAGGCATAGGTTTCTAGGCAATCCAGCCGAACCCTTAAGTACGCAGCCGCGGAATATTCGTCTCAGGGGGTCAAATGGTCGAAACACAAACCGCAAGCGAAGTATCGAGGATGTCGATCCAGCTCAGCATGATCTTCGCCGTCATAGGCGTGTCGTTGCTCTATCTTGCCATCGCGATATCCGACGCATCCGAGATGGTGAAGATACTCTGGGCGAGCGGTCTTTCGCTGACCATGGCTTTCACGTTCCTGATCATCTGGACAATGGCCAGAGACTCGATGAGGGTTCATGAACGCGAGTCCAGAAGAAGAATATCGCCGTGATCAGTGTCAAACCCTAGATTGCTTTCCTATTCTGTCCATTGTTCTTCTCGATGTCCTGAACTGAATCCAGAAGAAGCTCCATCAGGTCGACAACCTTCATCCCCGGAATTGTTCTGAGCTGGGTCTCGCAGAATGGACACGAGGTCACGAGCGTCGTCGCGCCTGTCGCCTTCGCCTCTGCGATCCTTTTGGACGCGAGGTTCTTGGACAATTTCGGAAATGCGGTCTGAAGGCCTGCCCCGGCTCCGCAACACCTCGATTCGTACCTGTTGTTGGGCATCTCGACGAGAGTGGCGACAGCTTCCACAATCGTCCTTGGATCGTCGAAGACTCCGCCTAGTCTTCCGAGATGACACGGGTCGTGATAGGTCATCCGCTCGGTCGACTTTTTGACTTTGATCTTGCCATCCTTGACAAGTTGTGCTATATCCTGCGCAGCGTGGGTCACCTTGATCTTCGACCCTGCTACCTCAAGGGACTTCTTCAGCGTGGTGTAGCATCCTGGACACGCGGTTACGATCCTCTTGACTCCGAGAGCTTCGAACTTCTTCAGATTTGCCGCGGAAAGCTCGTTGAACGCATCCGTCTGCCCGACCCGCAGCAATGTGGAGCCACAGCAGGGTTCGTCCTGACCCATTGTCGAGAACTTCACGCCCGCCTTCTGGAGGAGTTTCGCGGTCGCTACCAGGCTTCGGTTGAGTGGTTTCGTCACGGCGGATGTGCAACCCGCGAAGAACAGGACATCTTGTTGTCCAGGCGCGGCTTTCGGGATGTTGAGTCCTTTCGTCCACCTATTCCTTGCGCTCCTCGGCTGGAACCACGGGTTGCCATAGTTCTTGAGGCTGAGGGCTAGAGAAGAGTGCTCCTTCATCGGCTCCACGCCGTGCTTGAGGAGGTATTCTCTGAACGCTTGCGTGTGGTCGGTGTTCTTGAGCGCGCACCATCTGTCACAGTTGCCACACAGTGTGCACTCGAACGCAGCTTGGACCACTGCTGGCGTGATCTCGAATTTGCCCTGGAGGAGGCCCAGCATAGTCCTGTTCCTGCCTCTCATGCAAAGCGTCTTGACTTTCAGGTCCTGGTAGACCGGGCATCCTCTCTCGCAGAACCCGCAGGATGTGCCGAAGCAAATCTCAAGCTCTTCCTTGAACGCATCGAGGCCGCTCATTTCTTGCCGACCTCTCTCAGGAATTTCTTGCCAGGGTTGAGAATGCCCTTCGGATCGAATATCCTCTTGACCTCTCTCATGTACTTCAGAGATGCCCCGTGCTCCAGCTCTAGGTAGGGAGCTTTCTGATAGGTATCGCTCATGAATGTGCTCATGGTCCCTTCGAATGCTACGGCCAGCTTGCTGAGTTCGTCATGGAACTCCCTGAACCTTCTCACCTCGTCAGCGCTCCTGTAGTCCACGAAGACCGCGCACGAGAGCGAGAAGCCGATGCTGTTCGGGTGCTCGAGGTATGCGTTCATGCCGATGATCTCAAGTTCGTGTTTCTCAGCTATCTCGACGTACTTGTGGTAGAACTCCTCCAGCCTTCCCATGGGCACGCCCGGGTCTGCCGCTCCGAACTTCTTCTGCTTCTGCGAGTCCGGCCATTTCTGTTTGAACGGCTCGAAATCGAGCGTGTACTTCGAGGCCCACCATGCGTCGACAATCTCCCGCTCCTCGACCAATTGCGCCTCGAATTCCTTTGCGATCTTCAGTGCGTAGTTCCGCTGCATCTCAACAACTTCGATGTCGCCCGCGAATGCTATTGCGAGGAGCGCCTCCGCCCATGCTGGTATCTCCGGGTCCCTTCCGTACTTCAGTCTGTAGCTGTGAGTGTAGAACTTCAGCCGCCTCTTGCAGTTGATGTGAGCTGCTTCTATGCAGAGTCCAGCCTTCAGGAGCCTGTTCAGGTAGTCCACAGCTGCTCCCATGCGCGGAAATACGAGCATGTCCACCCTGCGAGATGCTGGTATAGGTTCGAGCTTCAGGGTAGCCTCAGTGATGACGCCGAGAGTCCCTTCGCTGCCGGCTAGAAGATCCTTCAACTTGTATCCGGAAGAAGTGAAGTGCGCCTTTCTGTGACCCAGCTCCAGGATCTCGCCCGTTCCTGTGACGATCTCCGCACTCAGGAGGCAGCTCAGGATCTTACCATATCTCACGCCGAATGTGGAGTCGTTGTCGCAGGCTATCGCCGAGCCCACCGTGCTGACCCATTTCGATTCGGGTTGGTGGGGAAGCCATAGATCATAGGGTTGGACGGCGTCGTTGACCTCTTGAAGGGTCGCTCCGACTTGGACTCTCACCGTCTGGTTCTTGGAGTCTATCTCGACGATCGAGTTCATGGTGGTTGTGTCAAGGTAGATGCCTCCGTAGATTGCCACCGCACCGCCCAGCATGCCAGTGAGCCCTCCCCCTGCGGTCACCGGGACTTCGTGAGCATAGGCAATCTTGATGGCCCTTTGAATGTCTCTCGTCGTTCTGGGGAGAACGACAACATCTGGTGGGACGAACTCATCGGGGGTCCTCGGGCTCCAGTCAGCGCCGTAGACGAATTTCTCTGAAGGGTCCGTAAGGACCTTCTCCTTGCCCAGGGCTGTCACGAGCTCGTCAATGTAGGACATCTAGTAGGTTGTCAGAGAATCGCCGATACAAAAGCTTGATTGAGCAACAGGTTCAAGAATCGAATATCCTCGATGTGGGGTGCCAAACACCCTCATTCCTTCTTCATCCTGACCTTGTGCGCTCCGAACTCTTCAGGACTCGACAACCTCTCCGCTGTGAGGATCGCAGCGCAGTCCGAACAGTAGTGCGAGAGTCTTCTGGCCTCGAGCGCTCTCATCATCGACAAGACAATCACCAAGACCATGATTGCACCAAAAGCAAGCATCAAGGCTAGTTTCCATGTGTATGGCAACTCGCTTTCGAACAACGATGCTATCGTCCCCATCGCCATTCCGATTGCCATGACACTCACAGTGATGGTCACAACTGCAAGCCAATATAGACCCCTATTCGTGTAGGTGCTCAACATGCCCGATGGCGCGGGCAACGCTTTTCCGCATCTCATGCAGACTGCCATGTGTCAACTCAGAGCTCTTTTCTTGCATATTGACCTTTCCTAGGAGTCCTCACATTTCCCAAACGCCCAGCGGTATCCCTTCGGTCCGATGCGTCCGGGCAAGGATTCAATACCCCAATTTCGCATTCGAGACACTGAGAAATGCTGGTGTGATGCCGTGTCTGAACAGGATCTAGGTAGCGGTTTGCTGTACGGATTGAAGATGCCATCTTCCTATACTGCGCTGGAAGAGAAATCCATCAAGACCATCAACGAGGGTCTCGAGAGGTATCCGAACGCGCTGAGGATGTTCGAAATGCTCCAGAACGACGAGGAGACGAACACCTTTCTGAGTCTTGCAAACTACATTGCCGTTCGGAAGATGGGCTACAATGACCACGGCCCGATCCACGCGCGCATTGTCACCGCAAACGGCGTGAAGCTTCTCAGAATCGTGCTGGACAGCAAGGACCTGCAACCCGACTCTATTGGCGGTCTGGGGATGTCTGAGGACGATGCCCATCTCATCGTCGTTGCCGGCTGTATGCTGCATGACATCGGAAACGCAATCCACAGAGAGGAGCACGAGATCTTCAGCGTCATCCTGGCAAAAGGAATCCTCGAGAGACTCCTGCCAGCTATCTATCCGGACCTGCCCAAGCGGATAGCCGTGATTGAGCAAATCCTTCACGCTGTCTACGCGCACGATGTTGGCGAGAACGCGCTTACGATCGAGAGCGCGATCATCGTGATTGCGGATGGATGTGACATAACGAAGGGCAGAGGGAGACTGTCCTTCGATCTCGGCAAGCACGACATTCACTCCATTTCGGCACTGTCGATAGAATCCGTGGACATCTACAAGGGCAAGACGAAGCTGATAGAGATCCATGTCAACATGTCCAACTCAGCCGGGATCTACCAGGTCCAGGAGACACTCGGGAACAAGGTCGCGAAGAGCGTCCTCAGAGACTATGTCGAGATTGTCGCGGACCTCACCCCGTCCAAGGCGCCACCCGAACTAAGGATTCTGGACAGGATTGTCTTCTCCGACGGCAAGTACAAGTACGTTTAGAGAGAGAACAGCGGTACGGAGATGAATAGCATCACCAGCGCTATGATCTGTCTCAAGTTCAGCTGTTCCTTCAGCCTGGCCTTTGCCACCGCAATCGTGAGCAAGGGATAGAGGTTCGTTATCGGAGAGACGATGGAAACATTGCCGTTCTGAATAGCCAGGTACAGCGTTATGCCTCCACCCGCGAGGCACAAGAAGGACAGTTCCAGAAACCATCCGTTCGATTTCGGTCTCTCGAACTTGCCCTTCTCGTGGGCGAGCCAGTAGACGACCCATATGGATGGACAGACCAGGGCGTAGACGCCGATGAAGTTCGTGTCCCCGATATCGGAGATCACTCCCTTTGCCATCGCGGCGGAGGTACCCCAGAAGAAGAGAGAACAGATTGCGAACGCGATTCCGAGGAGCTCAATCTTCTTCTTGCCGTTGTCTCCATTCTCCGTGGAGTAGGTGAACACCAGCATGCTCATCACGACGAGAACAACGCCGACTCCCTCGCCGAGGCTCATCGTCTCGCCCAGGAAGATGAGGGCAAGCACCACGGTCCAGGGAGCATAGGCGCCCGCCACCGTCCCAACGATACTCACCTTACCGTGCTTAAGGGACTCGTAGTACGTCACGAACGCCGCTCCGGAGAGCCCCGCAGCCAGAGCCGCCTGAAGCCAGGTCTCCGCAGGAAATGATCCGGGGGCTCTGAATAAGAGCCAATAGACGAGCCACATAACGAATATGTTGACACCCAGAAGAAGCAATATGTTGGCTGACGAGACGTTGGTCCTGGTCTCCTTGGCGAGTACCTGTCCGAAGCCGTACATGAGTATGGTCGCGATGGAAAAAGGCAACCACAGGAGCTCCATGTTGCGTTCGCATGCCCACGACCTAGATATACCTTTTCGACAAGAATCCGTAGGTTTTGGGGCGCCCGGGGTCAAGCGAGATGTTTGGCCCTTTCATCCTTCTCAAATAGAATCCTTCCATTGTAGTCAATCCTGAGGATGCGATGATACGGGATCGTCGCTTCGTCAGTCTCGAAAAATCCCCTTCCGAGCGAGATGATGCAGGTCCCCGCGATCTTTTTCACGTTACCTGGAGCTCCCCTATGAACGTACCAGACAACGGCATTCCTCAGCGATTCGCCTTCTGTCCAGCGAAGTCGATTGAGTACGTCTCTCGGATATACCATCGCGGTGGACAATCATTTGGAGAAGATATCTTGATTTCGACATTAGGTCGAATGAGGAAGAATGAAGTCGGGGAAAGGGTTTTGCAGACCGCGCTAGAGCTGGTTGAGCTTCTCCTCGATCTTGCTCGCCAGCTCGGCGATCTTATCGAATTCTGCCTGTTTCGGCGGTCCCTTGACTTCGACAACGCCCAGCACCTCCAACTTCGAGCCTTCGAGCAACGCCTGGATCTGCTTCACGGCGCCACCACTCCATCCGTATGAGGTTAGGACCACACCGTACTTTGTCGGCGCTCTGAGCGTCTTGACAAGCAGGGTCGCGTAAGCTGCCACGGGATGCACGCCGCCAAGGACGGTCGGGCCTCCGACGACAACCACTGGAGTGTCGACCAGTTCCTTGGCTATGTGGCCTACCTCAGTGTTCGTGAGGTCGAACACGTTGACCGAGATCCCTTTCTTGACAAGGGCCTCGTTGAGCGCCTTGACCATCTTTTCGGTGCTGCCCCACATTGAGACATAGGCGATCATCACCTTCCTCTCCATCTTCTCTGCGGTCCACTTTGCGTACTCATCCATTATGACCTTGGGTTCTCTCCAAATGACACCGTGCGATGGGGCGATTATCCTCGGCGCGAGCTTCTTGACCTTCTCGATCGCGGTCTGGCCGGGCTTCCGGAAGGGCATCATGATCTCGGCGAAGTACAGCTTGGCCATGTCCAGAGCCTTCTCGTCTCCGTACTCGTCCGAATAGAACGCTCCGACCGCAAGATGCGAGCCGAAGAAATCACAAGGGAACAGTATCTTGTCCTCCTCGAGGTACGTAAAGATGGTCTCTGGCCAGTGGAGCCACGGGGCATCGACGAACTTCAGGGTCTTCCCTCCCAGATCGATCCGCGAGCTCTCGTCCACGACATCGATTCTGGAGGCGTCAATGTCGAAGTACATCATCGCGGCCTCTTTTCCCTTCGCGCCTGCGACCAGCTTCGCGTTCTTTGCGATGCCTAACACATGCTTTGCCGCATTGGCGTGGTCCGGCTCGGCGTGGTTCATGATGACATAGTCGATCTTGGCCGGGTCCATGTGCTGAGCGATCTTGTCGACCAGGTCCTTCTCAAAGCCTGGATTGACCGTGTCAATGAGCGCCGTCTTTTCCTTCCCCACGATCAGGTAGGCATTGTAACTGGTCCCATGCGGTAGAGGAATCAATCCATCGAAAAGTCTCCTATTGTAGTCCTTGACGCCCACCCAAAACACATTGGGTGCGAGGGCTATTGTTCCCATTGGCTTGGCCATAATCTGAACCTCCGGATTCGGCGAACGTTCCGGGGGTTCTTAGACTTGGCGACGTCTGTGTCTGAGAGTCATTTCGCCTGTTTTGGAGGGTCAGGAAGGTTATTTATTCCGAAAGTGATTGGCGAGATGCCAAGACGAAGAGCTTTGACCGCAACCTTGCATCAGAAGCTGCTATCGTGCGGGGTGAGCCCATCATGGATTTGAAATCGAAAATCAGGTGGATTCCTAAGCACAAAGGCGTTGTCTTCTGGGACATCACGCCTTTGCTGAAAGACAGACAAGCCTTCAGAGAATGCATCCGCGGTCTTGCTGATCATTACAGAGACGAACATGTCGATGTTGTGGTCTCGAACGAGGCCAGGGGTTTCATCATCGGAGCGCCAGTCGCACATGAACTCGGTGTCGGATTCGTGCCCATAAGGAAGAAGGGCAAGCTGCCACACAAAGTCGCAAGCATGAGCTACAACAAGGAGTACGAGTCAGACACGATAGAGATTCACGAAGACGGGATAAAGCCGGGCGACAGAGTCCTCCTCATAGACGATTTGCTTGCTACAGGAGGAACCATCAAAGCGAACGCCGACCTTGTCGAGAAGCTGGGTGGCAAGGTCGTAGGGATGGGCTTTCTCGTGGAGCTGGAATACCTACGCCCGAGGGAGTATCTGGGCGACAAGTACGACATCTACTCGCTGGTCTCATGCAAGACGACGACAGAACAAGGCTAAAGAGATGGTGATTTCCGACTTGGGATGTCAGCTGGAAAAGAAGGTTTAATATCTGGTCGGTCATTGCTAAGGCCATGGCCCTAGAAGCGCTGAAAGCGTCGCTTGTTGATTCTCCGATCGTCAAGCGCGGTGAGTACGACTACATAGTGCACCCGATCACAGACGGCATACCGTCCATCGATCCTGCAATCCTCCGTGAAGTCACGGATGCAATGATGGAGATAGGCAACTTCGACTGCGACCTGATCACCACGATAGAAGCCCTTGGGATTCCTCTCGCGACATGCCTTTCATTGAAGACTGGCAAACCTTTCAACATCGTGAGGAAGAAGATGTATGGAATGCCCGGCGAGGTCAGCGTCACTCAGGTGACAGGATACTCGAAATCCGCGCTCTTCATCAACGGTCTGAAAGCAGGAGACAGAGTGGTCGTCGTTGACGACGTCGTCAGCACGGGCGGGACGCTATGGGCTCTCGTCGAAGCCCTCAAATCGATGCAGGTCAAGATCGTCGACATAATCGTCGTGATCGAGAAGACGGACAAGAAGGCCGAGATCGAGAGGAAGATCGGGATGCCTATCAAGACTCTTGTCAAGGTCGATGTCGTCAACGGGAAGGTCGTCGTCCTCTGATGTGCAATTTATGAGCGCATCGCTCTCGACATATGACAATGTTTGCTGATAAAAAGACATTAACTAACGCCTCAGCGAATGCTTAGTGCAGTGTGCGCGCGTAACTAGAATCCATGAGTTGGTCGGCCTGTGTTCGAGCTCGGCCTGCTTCTATCGCTAGGGCTTTCCACACTTGTGGGGTTCCTCCTAGGATTCCCCGCAGGCCTCGTGCCCGGGCTTCACATGAACAACCTCGCGGCCGCGGTGACTGCCTATGGCGGCGCGTCTGTGGCCATCTTCGGGGCACTTGGCGATGCCCTAGGAGCCGGTGCTGGCGTTCTCCTGGTCGCGTGCTTCATATCCGCTGCTCTGACCGCTCACCTGTTTGCCAGTTCGATAACATCCACATATGTCGGCATTCCTTCCGAGGACGTCGTCTCAGTTCTTCCAGCCCACAGGCTTGCGATGGCGGGCCTTGGCCAGATTGCGGTCCGGTCCTCGGCTGACGGGGCCCTGGCTGGCATAGTCGTATCGTCGTTGCTCCTCTTTCCAGTCTGTTTCATGATGGGCCCGCCTTTGGGGGTATACGAGATTCTGAAGAAAATCATGTTTTTCGCGATCATCACCTTCTCGGCGGTCCTTCTTCTCTCTGAGGGGTTCTCTGGTGTTCGCTTCCGGGCGAAGGTTCATCGGCCCATCCGCAAGGTCATGGATGCTGTCATCGTTTTTTCACTAGCTGGTATTCTCGGCATGGTGGTGTTCAGGACGAACTACTACACGTGTCATGTTCCCGATTTTCCATGGCTTCCTGGCAACTTCGTGCCGAGGTCATCGCTTCTCCTGCCGATGTTTGCGGGGCTGTTCGGGATTCCCGGTTTGTTGCTGAGCCTTGGCTCGAGAGCCGTCTCAGACATCGATATTGGCACGACCGGCCCGAGCGGATACAGAGCGCAGCCTCGCGATTTCGTCTTGTCATCTATCGGCGGCATCATTGTCGGCTGGCTTCCTGGGATGACCTCCGGATCGGCTGCAACACTTTGCGTTCCAGCCGCTGACGAGGTGTCAGAGAGCAACGAGATCGAAGGAGCCCTACGGTTCATCTGGCTCTACTCGTCAATCACGGCTGCAGGAGCGGTGTTCGCTGTAGGGGCTCTGTTCGTGATTGCGCGTGCAAGGAGTGGATCGATGGACGCCATCGCGTTCTTTCTTGGCGAGGATGCTTTCGCGGATCCTATATTCGCGGACATATTCCCCATGACGTCCATTCTGCTGGCTATGGTCCTTTCCGCTTTGATATCGCATTGCGTCCTCGTAGGATTCCAGACCAGATTGGTTGGTCTTCGCAGGCTTCTCTGCTCCAGGGAGCTTGCCATCGCATCTCTATTCTTCGTCGTCTGCCTTTCGACAACTCTCACTGGTACGCGAGGCGCACTGTTGATGGCGGCCTCGACGACTCTCGGACTTATTCCGCCGCTCGCAGGCGTCCGGAGGATACAACTGATGGGATGCCTGCTAGTCCCCATCGCCGTCCTTCTTCTATCCTTGCTATAGTCATCCTCTCTCAAGGTAGAGCGAGATCGCGCGGTCGACAAGCGTGTCAAGGAAAGTTGGCCTGTAGACTATCAGCACCTTCATGACGCTATCCTCGTCGACGACGAAGTATAGGTTCTCCTTTCCTCTACGTTCTCTTCTAATGACACTCTTCTTGAGAAGGATCGAGAGGTATGTTGAGAGCGTTGAGGGCGGGAGTTGCAGTGCCGTCATCATGATGGAATGACTGGATCCAGGGTTCTCTAGGAGATGGAGCACTATCCGTCTCAGGCTGTCCTGCCGAAGGGCATCGAAGGTCTCGGTCGGAACGTTCGGGATGCGCCCCTTGGGGAAGAAGCGCTTGAAGTACCTGTCCTCCTTCGCGAAGATGAGTTCCTCTCGCTGCAGGCGGTCCAGATGATACCTCACCACCCCCAGAGGGAGTCCGGTCTGTCTCTCTATCTCCCTGAGGTGGACGCCTGGAGTGCTGACGACGAGACTATACACTCTCTTTCTTGTCTCCAGCTCCGGCTTGTCCTTCAACTGACGCACCTTTTCTCCAGAGAAGTGCTGCAACGAACAGCAGGATGATCGCGAGGTCGATGGCTGCTTCCAGGAGCTCGAGTCCAGTATGAGTCACGGCCGGCGCGTTAGGGTTCCTCTCTTTGATCACGATGGTGAACGTTCCAGCGGCGAGCAGTATCTCCTTCACCACGAAAACGCCGAAACCGAGCGCTGCCAGTAGCAGCCTGGTCATCCTTGTGCGCAGATACGATGTCAAAAAGACGATGAAGGGTATGAGTGCGCACAAGGCGACTGCGAGCCTTATTACTATTGCCATCTCGTTGTCCATGGCACTCACCTTCTCTGTCCGCGGTATCTCAGCCGTGCATTAATAACTGTCTTAAGGGGCGAGAACGGATGTTATAAGAGGAAGGGTCCGCCTTTCTCCCCCCGAATTTGCAGTACCCGGCTTGGGAACTTCTCCCTCGACCTTGTTAGTCGTCCTCATCGGACGGAGGCCAAGGATAAATAGTGAGTCCCTTTGGGCCTCCTGCCCAAGGCGGTCTCCCTTCCTCCTTTATCGTCAATTCCTTGCCCGTAGTTAGGTTGTCTACGTGCCAAGCCTCGAGAGGACAAGCGCCGCGATGAGGATCGCGGGCAAGGCACACTTTGTCGCTGGCAATTCGTTCTTCCCCCCTCTGCAAGCGCATCCCCATTTCCGTCGCCACGCTATATATTCTTATCTGTAGGTCAGTGCGTTTCCTGGCACAAAGCTCGAATCAACCTTTTCTCGGGCTCTTTGCGTTGAAGAATTCTGAGAGTTTTTCCTTCGTGTATCCGAATGGAAGGAGCATGCCCTCTACCCCTCGCAAGAGGAGTTCGACATACGCATCGACATCGTATTCTTCACCTCCGGAGATGAAAGAACTGACCTTCACTCGCTTCCTCGGATCCTTGCTCTTGCAGTCGCATATCAAGAATCTCACGGCCTCTCCCGGGTTCACATCGAAGCCCTCGTCGTCCAGCTGCATGAGCGCTGCGACGCTGTCGTTGAACTGCTGATATGCTCCGAGCCCTTGCGATACCCGCTTGGTCATCAGCAGCTTGTTGAGCGGAACTGTTTGAGATCTGACGGTGTCAACATAGTCGTTGACGATGTCCAGCGCGGAAGGTATTAGCTCTATGAACTGCTGCGAGTCATCTGCTTTGGAGAAGTTGGCAAGCAATTCGCTCTGCATATCCTTCACCAGCTCCGTCGTGTCGTGCTTCCTGAGCTCGATTCCGCGCAGCTTGAGCTTGCCGTCCTCGAACATGCCATAGTATCTGTTCAGAACTCCTACTCCGTTCGATCTGTGTGGCAGGAACACTATCCACTTATACATTCCCTCTGGCTCGAGCGGGATGCCAATGTGACCGGACACATGCTCGCAGAACTTCTCTGGGTCGCCAGTCCCTTTGAGCCAGAGCGAGTCAACGATTCCGTGAAGTATCTCGAACCCGTGCGCCTCTGCCATCTCGGACGCCTGCAGCATTATCTCTCTTCCGTATGCGTTGATGGCCTCGTGGCATTCTATTCTCCCGAACCTCGCGTTCCTGTAGCCCGTATATCCGAAGCAGTTGTGCGTGAGCACTCCGTTGGCGAGCGCGAACCCGTGTAGCGGCTCGGCCACTCCTAGACAGTAGACATGGTCTCCTGACGGCCTGGTCTTCCGCACGGACTTGACGCGCATATGGATGATAGAGTTGCAGGAGCTGGACACACCGCTGTAGAGAGGCGTGAGCGCTGGGAGGACGCTGTCCTTAGTGACGCTATCAGCTCTCTTCAGCTCGAGCCGATTGCCTCTCATCACATAGCATGGATGATCGGGCGTTAGTCTGATGCTGCTTTCCCCGAGATTCAGCTCGACCATGTGCTCAGGTGCTGGAAACTTGAAAACCTTCGATACGATCTTCAGCGATTGTTCAAGGCTCTCGTCCAATCCGAACGCCTCGAGCTCGTCGGTGACCGCATGCTCGCCACAGTTTCCGCGTGTATACCTCTCAACCACTTCTTCAACGGCGGAGACATCAAACCTTCCGCGCCTTCGGAACGGGATCTCGGTTCCAGAGTCGAGACAGGTTACGAGCAGCCACTTGAGGATGTTCACTCTCTCTTTGTAGAGTTTCGTGTCTCCGATTCCGGCCCTGACCATCCTCTTTAGTTTCGTCCTGCGTTCCACCACGGGTTTGAGGACGCGCGGTATCAATCCCAGTCGCTTGTCGCATATTCCATATCCGAGGACGGGCACTCGTCTGGTAGGTTCAGGACAACAGGAACAGGTGATGGTTTCAGGCGAAATGTTGAACCTGACCATGATGTTCGGATAGAGGGATGTGAAATCCACTTCCAGAACGCGGTCGTGTATTCCGACCGCGGGCTCGTAGATGAAACCTCCGCGGTCTGCTATGACGAGCTCCTCTGCAGTCTTGAACTTCTCCGGGAGGTTCTTCTTCCACATTATTATGCAGCCATCTTTGAGCGCGAGATCGGCTTGCATGGCGCTGATGGCGCTCCCAGGGGAGAGCCTAGCCAGCTCCTGAACGGGCACACGGGATATGCGCGAGAGATCCGTCAGGCCCCCCAAGCCGCTCTCCATGAACATGAACGAGCTGGAGCGGTCGATATGGATCCTCCCGCGGAGCTTGTACGATGGTGGCTTGTACTTGATCTGTCCGTATGTGAAGTACGATTTGCCCTTCCTGTCCGTTCTCTGGTCGTCGGCGTCCCTGCCCAGTTTGACGTCTTTCAGTCCGACATATCTAGCTCGTTCGTACAGGTACGGTATCAGGAAGGCGTCGCCGTTGTCTGTGTATATCACGTCTGGATCCTCAGCTTTGATGATCTCCTGAATCCCTTCGAGAATAGTCTCCTCGTCGCCGTCTACAACATCGTCCCCTACTTTGGCAGAGATTAGCCTGTCGTCGAAGGTTGGTATGCCCTTCTTCGCTTCTGGGACAGCATTCAGTTCTATCCCTGAGAGCGGTGGCATCTCGTAATCGATCTCGTATGGGTCGTCTATCATCCGCGGCTTGGGTCTGAACTCCAGCAGGCCCATGGGAAAGATGTTTTTCTCGCAGAAGTACCGCTGGCTGAACCTGAGGTCGACGTTGAACAGAGTGTAGTCTTTGTACCTTCCGCGATTGTCGATGGTGTGTGCAACGTCCTCCACTTTCGCGTAGTCTCTTATCGTGATCCCAAGGACTTCGCGCTCGTCATCCCCAAGCCAAATCCGTTTCATCTCTCGTTCGGTCGAGCGCACTTCATCTAGGATTGGAAGAGCCCTTTCGAGGTCGTTGAGGTTTTCGGGAGTGGAATGCGCGAATATCTTTGGGCGAAAGGCGCGGTCGACAATCTTGTGCGCACTCTTTCGAGTCCTTACCCAGTAGACGATGGAGTTCGTTTCGTACTCGGGATAGATATCGAACAGCCAGCCTTTCATCTCTCGGACTCACTGCTCCCAGTTCCCCCATCCTGGGATCCGTTGCTTTCCTTCTGTTCTTTAAGATTCCTTCTTAGAGCTCGTATCTCTTTCTCGTGTTCCAGGAGCATCGAGAGAAGGGCCGACTCCGTCGGGTCGAGACTTATCGCGTATGTCGATGCTGAAGCGTGCATGCGCGCTCTGGTAACGAGCGAGTCGAAAGCCTCTCGATCCCCGCTCCTGAGCGCCCTGCGAAAATCGTTCCATTGCTGGGCCATCGCCTCAAGGGCCAAGCGGTATGTAGGCACCGTTCTTCCCGTCAGAATCCCCCCTGAATTCGTCTAGCGTTGCTTGATTCCAAGGCACGGGCAAGAACATGATCTCGCGCTCCGCCCTCGGCAGCCGGAAGAGCAAGCCATCTCTTCTGGTGCGCATCTGAACGATCTGGTCCGAGTACTCGTACAGCAATGTTGCCAGCTTTGGGCTTGGTCGGACCTGCTGATGAGTGTTGTTTGTGAGTATGGAGATCGTCTCGTGCTCCTTCGTCACCCTTGATATGTCCTCCAGGCATCTCCTCAGGAGCTGGTGCGATTCCATCCACTTCATGTCCTTGTCGAGGAACATCTCGGTTATGGATGACACGATGACGGCGCACGGAGAGCTTCTTTCGACCTGCTCCTCGAGTTTCTCGTCGATCAGAGTCACGAGCTGATACGCGGTGAACGCCCTTGACACGTTCACTCGTGATAGGATGTCACGCTTGTTGAGCCTCAGCCGCTTGCACAGAGAGCTTATGGCATACGGATCGATGGCATTCCCGCCGTCTATCCAGACGACCTCCTCGTCGAACTGCGAGATCGCGCGGACGCAGAGTAGGTGCAAAAGGTTGGAGGTGTAGCTGTTGTCGCTGTCGAGCAGCACGACCTGGGCTGAACGGAAGCCGCCTATGAGCTCGTCTAGCTGCAGGATCGAGGTCTCCAGAACCCTCTCATGGAGCAGAGGCTCCTCGCCGACTATTTGCACGAGTGGCTGTTCGAGCGCTGCTGTCCTCTGGATCTGCAAACGGTGTCACCAGCGTCGCATTATCTGTCGTTCTGGAGTTAAACGGCTGCAGGGGGGAGCATGGTGAAACTAGTGAGCACGATAAAATCCAGCAACCCCAATCACGCGATACAATGTCGCCCCGCACGTGTATCTGAGTCTCTCCTTCGGCAGTCAATGCTATGCGTAAGAGTTTCTGAGGCCGACTTCGTCTGTATTCTCGAAGTCCATCTTCATTATCTTGATAACCGCCACAACTATGTTTAAGTACACTTAGGGTGCTTTTCGCTTAACGATTCCAGAGTATCGTTGAGATTTATCGGGAAGGGACAGAGGAACATGGCCCCCAGAGCATCTTCTAGAAAGCAATCATCATCGAGACCCTCGCCGACTCAGAGGACCTACGCGGAGCAGATTGAATCAGTCGAGGTGAAGAGGTCGCGCAAGGCTGCAATACTGCAGTTGAGGATGGGTCGACTAGCACACACGATTGGGATTGCATCCGGGCTTGCGCTCGCATTGACGGCTATGATCGCATATGGCCTCATCAACTGGGAATTCCTCCGGAGCGCTCCCGAGATATTCACCACTCTGAAATGGATAATCCCACTAGTCGCAGGCGTTGTGGTCGCCGCCATCGCTTTGGCGGTCAAGTGGGAACCGTATCTCACGGACAGGGAGGAACCACACTTCGTGATGAGCATTGTCGCATTCGTGGCTCCCGTTTTCATCATAGCCCTCATCGTCCTAGATGAGTACAACTACATCGAGCTCGGCAGGCCTGCTTGGCTCTATCCAGCCTCTCTCCTGGGGATATGTCTCACGGAGATTTCGCTCGCGATGACCTGGGAGGGTCAGAGCTCCCGCCGGACGGTGAGCATTGTTTCTGCGGTCTTCCCATTGGTGCTGCTCGTCTTTCCCATGCTCTTCCGGTTCACGCCCGAGGAATTGGCTAGCATCCTGCCGATGGCATATCTCGGCAGCGCAGTCGCGATCCAGCTCAGCGGCGCGATGTTGCACATAATAGCAAGCTCAACGTCAGTTCAGCAGCGCGAGGTCCTCAAGGCTAGTGACAGCAAGTTGCGGGAGCAGCTCCAGGAGCTCGAGAAGAAACGGCACGCCCTCATGTACAGGGAGGACGCGCTCAGATCCAGAGAGTCCGACGTCGAGACCTATGAGAAGCGGCTCGCAGATGAGATGGCTTCTATTGAGGAGAGAAAGACCCAGGTCGCGGCTGCTGAGGCTGAGGTGGAGCAGCGTTTTCTCCAGACGCGCGACGAGAGGCAGAAGCTTGAGGCTCAGCAGGCCGGGATAGAGGATGCCAAAGAGACCGTACAACTGAGGCAATCTGATTTCGAGGGCCAGAGGAGGGAGCTAGAGAAGCGTACCAAGGCGCTCCTCACCAAGGAAGATGCCGTCTCCGCAAGGGAGAGGGAAGCTAACAGGATACTGATTGATGCTCAAGCGAAGGAACGGGATATCAAGAACAGATTGTCTGAGGTCGACGCCGAAGAGACCGCTCTCGGCACAATGCGCAAGGAGATCGACGAGCTTCAAGAGGCGCTCGCGGACCGCGAGAAGCAGATCGGTGTCCGCGAGAGCTCTCTGGACTTGAAGGTTCTGCAAATTTCAGCCGCCAAGGAAGAGCTGGGTACGGTTGCGAAAGAGAAGACCTCAGTGAAGACTCTGGAACAGCAGTTGCTGATGAGACAGGAGTCCCTCGCGGAGAAGGAGATAGCCGTCAAGACGTCAGAGGACGAGCTGCGACAGAAGTCAGAGCGCGCTGAGAGGCTGGTCGCAAGGGCCGACAAGCAGATGAACGAACTCATCGAGAAGGAGAACACGGTCCTAGCTCGCGAGAAGACCTTGGCTGACAAGGAATCCCAGCTCAGGGCAGAGGTTGACGGGTTGAACGCCAAGCTGGAGGAGATGCAGAGTGCCCGGGAAACGGTCTCAGACAGGGAGAAGCAGTATCACAGCCTGACGGAGACCACCAGGACCAAGCTCTCGGCGGTCACGGCCCAGGAAGAGGAGATTGCTAGGAAGATGACCGCACTCGAGCGAAGGGAGGACAAGATCAAAGAGCTCGAGACGAGGCTGAGGACTGAGCACGAGACGATGAACTCCAAGCTAAGGGAACTCCTCGAGAAAGAGAAGGACCTTGTCGCCAAGGAAGACGAGATAGGTCTTCGCCATGCGGAGCTCAAGGCAATGGAGAGAGAGGTTCTGGAGAGCGTTGACGAGGTCGAGCAGGTCCGGACGTCTTACGAAGTCCCTGAGGAGGACGAGCAAGCTAAGACCATGGAGTACCGCGAGAAGCATCTGATGGAGAAGGAGCAGGAGATGAAATCTCGCCTCTACCAGCGTGAGAAGGAGCTGGAGAAGCGCGAGCTATCTCTGCGTGCCCATCTGAAGAAGGATATCGAGGGCATGGAAGAGGCCGTCGAGGAGGAATATGCGGAGGCAAAGGTCAAGACGGGCATTGAACGTCTGGACGATCTGCTCATGGGCGGCATGCCCTTCGGGTCCAATATCACTTGCGTTGGGCCTCCATTCATCGGCAAGGAGGTCGCAATGCTGCTGTTTCTGGCCGAGGGCCTCAAGAAAGGGGTTCCGGCGGTGATTGTGACCACGTCGAAGCCTCCGGATGAGATATCAAAGGATATGGCTCCGATACTGCCGACATTCAAGGAGTTCGAGCAGCTGGGGCTCGTCTACTGGGTCGATGCGACCGGATTTCGGGGAGCTGGCAACGAAGGGCAAGCGGAGCCAAACATCGTCGCGGCCATGGGCTCGGGGGATCTGGACGGAATCAGCAAGGCGATTGACGGATGCGTCAAGAAGATACAGAAGCAGAAGCATTCGTACTTCAGGCTCGCGTACCTATCCCTTTCGATGAGCGTGACGCAGTCCGATGAGAAGAGTTCGTTCCAGTTCGTCCAGAACTTGGCCGGCAAACTCAGACAGGCCAATGCGATCTCCGTCTATGCTCTGGAGCGCGGGATGCACACGGAGCAGCAGCTCGAATCGATCCAGCATCACATGACGGGCGCTCTCCAGTTCAAGACTGACAAGCAGAAGACGCTCATAAGTGTCCAGGGGATCGGCGACGTGCAGATCAGGGACTGGATCGAGTACAAACACACGAACAAGGCGATCATGATCGGAGCATTTTCACTCGAGAGGATAAGGTAGTTTACACCTCTGCTCCCTGCAGTCTATTGATCCTCTCACTGCTATGAAGGTAGAAATAAGATGATCCAGCTGGGCAACGGGATACTCATCGAAATCAACGGCCGATCGTTCAGGTTCGACCCGAAACGTATCCTTCCTGACGAGATAAGCATGATATCTCACGCCCATTCGGACCATCTTCCGAGCTCCTTCAAGCAGATGTCCGCGATATGTTCTCCCGTCACAAGGGACCTTATCAAGGCGCGCAGGAACAAGGATATCGCTATTTGCTCTGACGACCGCGTGACCGAGCTTGAAGCCGGCCACATCGCTGGCTCGAAGATGTTTCTTGTAGATGGAGAGACGAGCGTCTTGTACACAGGCGATTTTTGCACGAGAGAGAAGGAACAGACGAAGGCCGCAAAACCACACAAATGTGACATCTTGATCACCGAGGCCACCTACGGGAAACCTCAATATGTCTTTCCGGACCACGACGAGATCATGTCTATTGCTCGAGATTGGCTGCGGGACATCGTCGGGAAGGATGGGTGTGCAGTCCTCTATGCTTACCCTCTTGGGAAATCACAGGAGCTCTCAGCGTACCTGAAAGACCTTCCTCTGGTCCTTCATCCTGCGATTGCTGAGAACAACCGAATACTGCACAAGCACGGCTACGACCTGGTTCAGAAAGAGTATGATGGCCACGGCACGAAACCTCCATTCGTCTACATAACGTCCGGAATGGGCAAGGACGCTGCTCGCGTACAGTCATTGAAGAAGCACGGCGCCAAGATTGCCGCATTCTCTGGGTGGGCCCTGGATAGGGGCTTTAGATATCAGTCCGGGGTGGACGAGGCCTTCCCGATCTCCGACCATTGCGGATTCGACGAGCTCATTGAATTCGTCAGAAGATGCAGTCCCCAGAAAGTGTTCACGAACCACGGCTTCTCAAAGGAATTCGCGATGCACGTCCGCCGCTCGTTGGGAATACAGGCTCAGCCGCTCTTGGCGAGGCAGAGAACTCTGGATCACTTCTGCTGAGCTTCCTGCACGGGGCTGCCCCAGGAACGTGTGTATGTCCCTGTCGGCATGAACACTCGCGAGACATCGACGGCGAATCCTTCCGAGCGCTTCATGACCTCTTCCGAGTCCATCAACGACCTGCCAAGGGCGACGCCCTCTCCGCTCAGGGTCATGACGGCAACAGTCCCTCCCTTCCTGATGTGCTCGTCGAGGGTCGCGATTCCGGGGATCGCGAGGTTCGCACCATGACATATGGCATCGACTGCAGAGTCCTTGATCTCGATCTTGGGCATCTGAGCCAGCAGCACCTCCTTCGGCCGGAGCATCTTTCGAAGTGCAGCGCTGTTTCCGGCCTTGTGCTCCTCGAACGCATCCTTGAGGTCGTGCAAGGAGACAGCGTCATCCTCAGTGAGTTCGCCGGCCCTCGTCCGCCTGAGGTCCTGAAGGTGCGCCCCCAACGCTAATGCGTCGCCGATGTCGACACAAAGGCTGCGGATGTAGGTGCCCGCTTCGCAGTCGGTCTTGAAAAGTACATCTCGTCCGGAAATCTCCATTAGCGAGAGGGAGACTATTCTCCTCGTTCTCATCTCCCTCTTGACCGCAGAGCGTATCGGCGGAGTCTGGTAGATCTCGTCAGTGAACTCCTTGAAGACCTCCTCTAGTCGTCTGCGGTCGATGTTGCCGTGCATTCTCATGACGCCGACGTATGCCTTTGTCCCGTAGTGAAGCGCGTCCATGGCGCGGACCGCGTTACCCAGCCCCACAGGCAGAACTCCTGTGACCCTGGGGTCGAGAGTGCCTCCGTGAGCCGACTTCCTCGCGCCGACCATGTCCCCTACCCAGCTCGTGACCTGATGAGAAGTTGGGCCAGAAGGTTTGTCGATAACTATGACGCCGTCCTCCAGGAGCTCTTCAACCGTGCGTTCTTCGGGCCTCTTGCCCTTTCCTGAGCTAATCGGCCTCTTGGATTTGACTAGCATACTCCGCCTCAGCCTTCCTCGCCTCGTCCACGATCATCCCAGCTATCTTGTCAGCGGAAGTGTTCGAGGAATCCACCCACAGGTCATAGACCGTCCTGTTAGATGGGTCGATGCCGTAATATGCGAGGTACCTCTTCTTTTCTGACCTCTCTCTTGATCGCATCTCCTTGAGAATAGATTCAGCGTCCTTGCCCTCTCTGCGAGCTATCCTGTCCGCCCTCACCTGCTCCGATGCGTCGATGAATGTGGCGAACACGGGAACCTTCTTCGACTTGAGTATCGGCCCTGCCAACCTCCCTTCGATGACGATGTTCTCGTTGGCCTTGGCTAGGGCGACCATGCGCTCGTCCAGTTCCTTGTCGATGGTTTCATCCTCCTCAGCCAGCCTGCCGAAGGTCTCGAGGTCCACCTTGCGCTCCATCGCCATCTGTCTGAATATCTGACCCACTAGAATGAAGTCGTAGTCAAGCCTATTCGCGACGAGCATGCAGATGGTGGTCTTCCCGCTTCCAGGTGGTCCGGAAATGGCAATCCTCATCAGCTTGCTCCCTCTTCCTCGGACTCCTTTCCACCATGCCCTTCGGGTATTCCTGATTCCAGCTCACGCAGCTTCCTGCTGAAGCTGAGGTACTTCAAGACTCTCGTGAGAACCTGTCCGAACGGCAGGGTCAAGAGCGAGTAGAGAAGGACCCAGTTGGGCAAGACATTCGAGTGCTTCATGTCCGCGCTGAAAGACCAGGGGACCGAGAAGGTTGTGGACTGTACGTCGATGTAGACGAAGTTCGCGAGCCACGCGAATATCGGTATGACCACCAACATCGTCACCGGCATCAGCTTGAGCTGCGTCTGCGACGCCTTGAGCGACTGAGCCATTATCTGCGGTTGCAGTTCTGTCAGTTTCTTCAATTTGTATGTGTTGTTGCTGGTCCTCGCCTCTCGCAGCTCCTTCTGGAAGGCTGAAGTTATCCTAGCGTTCCTGGCTTGCTCGATCCAGTCAGAGAACAGGTGCCTAACGGTGATGCTGAAGAAGCTCATGAGGAGACCTGTGAGCAGGAGCGTGACGATCGGCTCGCGCCCGCCGAAGCCCACCAGCGGAGACAGCCCTATGCCGACCAGGTTCCCAAGACCCTGCCGCAGGTTCTGGTCGAACATCACGATCATGGCCGTGACGAACGCCATCATGACGACCATCTGGTTGCCGATGCCGGCTGTAGGAGGTCTAGGTCCTGCAGGAGCAGCGCCCGAGCTAGCCATGTCTTCACTCGCCTCCGAAGAAGCCTCTCAGCACAGGGTGCATCTCCATCATCTGCTCGCGGCCTATTGCATCGTAGAGTTGGATCATGATGCCCACTGAGAGCAGCACGCCTGTCCCAGAAGCATTGCCCACAGTCCCTATCAGGTCCGCACCAGCAGCCAGTCCCCCGACAGTGGCGCCTGAGATGACAGTGACCACAGGAATGTACCTTTCGAGCACTCTCTTCAAGACTCTGGGGTCCCTCCTGAATCCAGGTATCTGCATGCCGCTCGATTCGATCTGAGATGCGACCGCCTCAGGGCCCATGTTAGTGGTCTCTATCCAGAACTTCGCGAACAACACGGAGCCGAATATCATGATGCTCACATAGACGAGCACGTGGATGCCTATCTGCAGACTGGACTTACTCAATCCTGTCGCTGCGAGATACCTGCTGCTCAGCATGGGCAGGAGCCAATCGCCAACCCCGTTTACGGATGAAAGATAGAAGGCCAGGCCTCCTTCCGCACGTGTCTGCCCCTCTGCATAGTATCCGATCATCCAATTGTGGCCCAGGATTGGCACGTTTTGGAAAGACGGATGGCTCCAGAACAGCATCGAGAACATGCTCACGTTCGCGAGCAGCGCTGCCATAAGGATGACCGGGATGTTGGATGCGTAGATCAGCTTGATGGGGTACCTGCCTCTCGCGCCTCGAGCTGTCCCGTGCGCGAGGGGGAGCTCGATCCTGCTGGATTCCGTGTATGCGACGAACAGGAATATGACCACCGTGCCTATGAGAGCGACCATCGGGTTCGGCTGCGCTAGGAATATCCGTTCGTAGCCGCCGCCGGAAAGTTGTGGTGCCGACATATGGTGGAACAGGTAGATCGTCTTCGGGATGGTCCCTGCTGGTGGGTTGTTTTGCACGTCTATGGGCAACGAGTTGTCGGCGGGATGCCAATTGATCGAACCCGTGAATATCTGCTGCGCTACACCCGCCGCTATGAACAGTGATATGCCGCTCCCGATCCCCCACTTGGAGACGACCTCATCCATGAGGAACACGAGGTACGATCCCACGAACAGCTGAATGACTATGAGGGACCTTGCAAGGCTGGGCCCGTGTCCGGTCCAGAACCCTTCCATGTTTCCTATGAACTTGGTGGAAGGCTCCATGAAGCCGTAGACCTGGGGCGCGGCCTCGACGACTATCATGATGATGACCATGAGCTTCTGGGTGCCTTGATAGACCGCCTTGTCCTCCTCCTCCTTCAGGTTGAGCTTGATGATCTTCGCGCCTGTGAACAGCTGCATTATGATTGAGCCGGTGACGATGGGGCCGATCCCGAGGTGCATCAGCGAGAACTGCGCGCCCGCAAGTATCGCTCTGTACTGGGCGAACAGGTCGACTCCACCCTTCGTGTCCAGCCCATAGATCATGATGTTGGTCATCGCGAAGTATAGCACGAGTATGAGGACGATCCACATCATCTTCGTTCGGAAGTGCACATGCCCTTCAGGCCTCGTCACTGCGGGGAGTCTGTCCGTCAGTGGCTTGAGCTTGTAGAGCATGCTTTTCTCTTCGTCCCCCTCAGCCATCAGCACCCTTCCTTGATCCAGGCGTCTCCGGTCTTATCACTGGTTCGAAATTCATTCCTTCACTAGCGTTCCGCCTGCGCTCTTGAGCTTCTCCAGCGCCGTTGCGGAAGCATCCGCCACCTTCACCGATATGGCGGTACTGATCCTGCCTGACCCGAGCAGCTTGTCCACGCCCATCTTGGTCAAGTCGACGCTCCACTTGCCGTCCTTCTGAACCGCGAACCCATCCTTCGCCATCGACGGGAGCGCCTGTTCGACTTCCGAGAGGTTCATCGTGACCTTGTCACACACGACGGACTGCGGTCTCTTGAACCCGTGGTGGCCGAAATAATCAGGACAGTATTTAACGACACTTATCCACTTGTGCTTGTGGAGTCCCGCGTTCCCTCGGCCGCCTCTCAGGCCAGCTCCCCTGCCGGCCTTCTTGCCGCGTCCGTGGGTCCTGCTGCCTCTGAACTTGCTCGTCCTGCTAACCATCTACTTCTCCTCCACGGGCTTTGCGAGCATGCGGTCGAGCAGCTTCTCGATATCCGAGCCACGGTATCCGAGTGAGCCGCGATCGACGTACGCGCGCCTTGTGCTCTCGTAGCCGTGTCTCGGTGGCGGAAGCCTGAGGACCGGCTTGAGCCCTTTCACATCCGTGATCTTCGCTTCCCCCTTGTCAATAGCCTTCGCGAGCGAGAGTATCGATGTGTATTTCGAGTTCTCCTTGACGAACGCGTCGGTCAGCTTTCCGCCGCCCGTGACCTCGCCTTTCTGAAACAGCAGCCTCGCGACCGTCTCGTGCGAGAGCT
>Ga0315289_10000255_pt1 | contig 85641 bp, 69 predicted proteins | sample YL17G11_40_MG_FD_203452 | JGI IMG/M metagenome (GOLD analysis project Ga0315289, IMG submission 203452) | Sediment microbial communities from Yellowstone Lake, YNP, Wyoming, USA - YL17G11_40 | ecosystem: Environmental > Aquatic > Freshwater > Lake > Sediment | place: USA: Wyoming | collected...
CAGAAGGCCTTGACGGGCGAGACGCCCGTCCTACGGTACGGATAGCCTGGGAGGCGACGAGCGATGGCGAAGGAGAAGTTTGTGCGGGACAAGCCGCATGTGAACGTGGGGACGATCGGGCACGTGGACCACGGGAAGACGACGCTGACGAGCGCGATCACGCGCTGTTTGGCGGAGCATCCGGACGAGGGCCAGGCGACATACCTGGCGTTCGAGCAGATCGATAATGCCCCCGAGGAGCGGGAGCGGGGGATCACGATCGCGACCTTCCACGCGGAGTACTCCACGAACCGGCGGCACTACGCGCACGTGGACTGCCCAGGACATGCGGACTACATCAAGAACATGATCACCGGCGCGGCGCAGATGGACGGGGCGATCCTGGTGGTGGCGGCGGACGATGGTCCGATGCTGCAGACGCGCGAGCATATCCTGTTGGCGCGGCAGGTGGGGGTGCCGGCGATCGTGGTGTTCATGAACAAGATCGATCTGGTGGACGATCCGGACCTCCTGGATCTGGTGGAGCTGGAGGTGCGGGATCTGCTGAACCAGTATGAGTTCCCGGGGGATGACATTCCGGTGATTCGGGGGTCGGCGCTGAAGGCGTTGGATGCGGAGGACACCTCGCGGGCGGGGGAATGGACGCAGGCCGTTTACGAGCTGCTGGATGCGGTGGACAACTACATCCCGGAGCCGAAGCGGGATGTGGACCATCCGTTCCTGATGCCGGTGGAGGATGTGTTCACGATCTCGGGGCGGGGGACGGTGGCGACGGGTCGGGTGGATCGGGGGAAGGTGCACACGGGGGATGAGGTGGAGATCATCGGGCTTCGCGACACGAAGAAGACGGTGGTGACGGGGGTGGAGATGTTCCGGAAGATCCTGGATGAGGGTCAGGCGGGGGACAACATCGGGGTGCTGCTGCGGGGGATCAACCGGGAGGAGGTGGAGCGGGGTCAGGTGGTGGCGGCGCCGGGGTCGATCACGCCGCACACGGACTTCCAGGGTCAGGTGTACGTGCTGAGCCAGGAAGAGGGCGGACGGCACAAGCCGTTCTTCACGGGTTACCGGCCGCAGTTCTACTTCCGGACGACGGACGTGACGGGCCAGGTGACGCTGCCGGAGGGCGTGGAGATGGCGATGCCCGGGGACAATGTAGAGCTGCAGGTGAAGCTGATCCAGCCGATCGCGATGGAGGAGGGCGTTCGCTTCGCCATCCGCGAGGGCGGCCGCACCGTGGGCGCCGGCGTCGTCATCGGCGTGGGGGAGTAGCGGTGGCATCGGCGTCTCGCCGATGACCCATGGCCCTCACGCGCGAGACGCGCGTGCCACCGGGAGAAGGAGACGTTACCGAGATGCCGGCGGAGAAATTCGTCTTCCAGTGCTCCGAGTGCAAGGCGAGCAACTACGTCTCGGCCAAGAACCGCCAGACGAACCGTGAGCGCCTGCGCCGGAAGAAGTACTGCCCGAAGTGCCGGCGTCACACCGAGCACTCTGAGTCGCGGAACAAGACGATCCAGTCCAAGTAGCCGCGTAGGTCGGTCGCTCTCCTTCGACGTTGCTCAGGACGGTGAGCCTGTCGAACCGCGCGACCGACACGATCCTCGCCTACGCGATCAGGGGTTGCGCAGGGCCATAGCTCAATTGGCAGAGCGACGGTCTCCAAAACCGTAGGTTGCCGGTTCGAGTCCGGCTGGCCCTGCCATCCATGACCGACAGCCGCCGTCCCCGGCCGAGGGGACGGCCTTGTGAGGTGGGCCGGCCATGCCCGCAGGTAAGCGTTCCGAAGGCATGTCGCTCATCACCCGGGTCAAGTCGCCCTTCCGCAGCCTGGCGCAGTTCCTCTCGGAATGTTGGTTCGAGATGAAGCGCGTCGTCTGGCCCAGCCGCGAGGAGGCGCAGTCCTTCACCGCGGTGGTCATCATCGCCGTCGGCATCGTTGCCCTGTGGGTCGGCTCCCTCGACTGGGTGTCGACCACCGTCGTCGCCGCCCTGCGTCTCTACAGCAATCAGTAACGACCCTCGCCCTGCGAAGGGTGTTTGAGCAATGGATAAGCGGTGGTTCGCCGTCCACACCTTGACCGGCCAGGAGCACAAGGTCAAGGCCAGCATCGAGAAGATGGCTGAGTCGCGCGACCTGCACGGCCTGGTCGATCGCGTGCTGGTGCCCACGGAGGAGGAGAGCCGAACCGCGCGCGGCAAGAAGCGCGTGATCAAGAAGAAGCTCTTCCCCGGCTACGTCCTCATCCACATGGCCCTCACCGATGAGACGCGGCACCTCGTGCGGCGCACCGCCGGCGTCACCAACTTCGTCGGCTCCTCCGCCAAGCCCGTGCCGCTCCGGGACGACGAGGTGAAGCACATCCTCGCTCAACTCGGCGAGGAAGCGGGCAAGCCGAGGGTGTTGTGGACGATGGGCGACGGCGTCCGCGTCACGAGCGGCCCGTTCACCGAGTTCACGGGGAAGATCACCGAGGTCTCGCCCGAGCGCGAGAAGGCCAAGGTGTCCATCTCGATCTTCGGCCGCGAGACCCCTGTCGAGCTCGAGTTCACGCAGATCGAGAAACTGTGATGGTGGCCGTGTGCGCTGCGTGGGCCGGTCGGTCCCCTGCGCCCTGACCGACCTGCGGGCGAGACGCCCGGCTTACGCGACGACGCGAGTAGGAGAGCATCGGGATGGCCAAGAAGATCATGGCGACGGTCAAGCTTCACGTCCCGGCCGGCAAGGCCAACCCCGCGCCGCCCATCGGCCCCGCGCTGGGCCAGCACGGCGTGAACATCATGGACTTCTGCAAGACCTTCAACGCCCGCACGCAGAGCCAGATGGGCGATATCCTGCCGGTCGTGATCACCATCTACCAGGACCGCTCCTTCGCCTTCATCACCAAGACACCCCCCGCCGCGAACCTGCTGCTGAAGGCCGCGGGGCTGGAGAAGGGATCGGGCGTTCCGAACCGCGACAAGGTCGGTCACATCAGCCGCGATCAGCTCCGCCAGATTGCCGAGCGGAAGCTCGAGGACCTCAACGCCAACGACGTCGATGCCGCCATGAACATCATCGCCGGCACCGCGCGCAGCATGGGCATCGAGATCGTCTAACCGCAGGGGATGGGGGACGGGGACGGCGAAGGCGGAGCGGCAGAGGACCGGGAAGACGACAGCGCAGGAGACGGAGGCGTAGGCATGGCCAGTCATGGGAAGCGCTACCAGAGGTTGGTCGCTCTGGTTGACAAGACCAAGCGGTACCCGACCGAAGAGGCCGTCGATCTCGTCAGGAAGACCTCCGAAGCGAAGTTCGACCCCACCGTGGAGGCCTCGATCCGACTGGGGGTCGATCCCTCCAAGGGCGAGGAGACGGTTCGCGGGAGCATCACACTGCCCCACGGCACCGGGAAGACCCCTCGCGTGGCCGTGTTCGCCAAGGGCGAAGCCGCCACTGCCGCCGAGCAAGCCGGCGCCGACCGCGTGGGCGCTGACGACCTGATCGAGGCCATCGACGGTGGTTGGGGCGAGTTCGACATCCTGGTGGCCGAAGCGCAGATGATGCGCGACGTCGGGCGACTCGGCAAGAAGCTCGGCCCCCGCATGCCCAACAAGAAGTCGGGCACCATCGCCGCCAAGCCCGACGAGTTGGTCGCCATCATCTCGGAGCTCAAGTCCGGGCGCGTCGAGTTCAAGATGGACCGTGGCGCGGTCCTCCACGTGCCGATCGGCCGCGCCTCGTATGAGAGCGCCCAGCTGCTGGAGAACCTCGACACCCTGGTCGGAGCGGTCGTCCGCGCTCGGCCCGCCGCGGCGAAGGGCCGCTATATCCTCAGCATCGCCCTGGCCTCCACCCACGGGCCGGGCGTGAAGCTGGACGTGTCCGACGCGATCAGCCGCACCGCCGCCTAGCACCCTCGGGATCCCCCTCTCCCAAAGGGAGAGGGGCCAGGAGTGAGGGTCGGATCGCACGACAACCTGGCCTCAGCCGAAGACAGCAGGGGCTCCTGGGGAGCTGAATGGCCTTCGACCTCCCTGCCGAGGCTGGCAACCGCAGGGCCGCCGCGCGGCCCCTGGCACTTGCCTGTTGCGGGAGCCCATGCCTCGGGCTCCCGTTCTGCGTTCTTCCGCGAACGGGACCGGACATGGTTCGTCGGCGCCGCCGTTCGCGCGGGCCGGTCGGTCCTCCGACCGGCAATGCCGTGGTAGCCGTCTCAGCCGCGACCGCTGCTCGTCGGCAGACAAGGAGGTGAGTAAGTGCCTACTGCCAAGAAGGAAGCCACCGTCTCGACGATTCACGAAGAGGTCTCGCGCTCAACGGGGATCATCGCCTTCTCCTTCGGGGGGATGAGCGTGCCGCTGATCAGCGACCTCCGCAGCCGCCTCCGCAAGGCGGACGCCCGGATGTACGTCGTGAAGAACCGGCTGGCCAGGCGAGCCCTGACCGACTCCCCCGCCGAGAAGCTCGGCGGGGTCCTGACCGGCCCGAAGGCCCTCGCGTTCTGCTATGGCGATGCGACGGCGGTCGTCAAAGTACTGGCCGACTTCGCCCGGGAGCAGGGCGGAGTCAGCCTCAGCGGCTCCTATGCCGAGGGGGCGGTCTTCAACGCCCAGCAGACCGAGGCCCTGGCGACGATCCCGTCGAAGCCGCAGCTCGTCGCGCAGATCCTCGCTGCGCTCAACTCGCCGATCAGCGGGCTCGTCTTCACGCTGCGCGGCATCCTGTCCGACTTCGTCCACACGCTGCAGGCTGTCGCCGACCAGAAAGCCGAACAGGCCGCCGTGTAGGGGCGCGGTTCACCGCGCCCGACCCGTGTAGGGGCGCCATTCATGGCGCCCGCCGCCGTCCCGCAATCACGACCAACCCATGTGAGGAGGAGAGTCCCACCATGACCAAGGAAGAGATGATCCAGGCGATCAAGGGCATGACCGTCATCGAGCTCAAGGAGCTCGTCGATGCCCTGCAGGAGGAGTTCGGCGTATCCGCCGCCGTGCCCATGATGGCGGGCCCGATGATGGCCGGCGGCCCCGGTGCTGCCGCAGCAGCCGAGGAGGAAGTCCCGACCGAGTTCAGCGTTGTCATCATTGATGCCGGCGAGAAGAAGATCCAGGTCATCAAGGTGGTCCGCGAGCTGGTGAGCACCCTGGGCCTGAAGGAAGCCAAGGCGCTCGTCGAGTCCGCCCCCGACGCCGTGGTCGAGGAGAACGTCCCCACCGATCGCGCCAAGGACATGAAGGCCAAGCTCGAGGAAGCCGGCGCGACCGTGACCCTCAAGCCGGCGGGGTAGCCCCGCGCATCGTCGCAGGAAGGTTGCTGACCATGCCCGCATCGCGCCGGTGCGGGCATGTTGTTTGGCCCCCGGCGCACGGGAACCGCCGCCGAGCGGCCGCCCGACGTGACGATCTCGCGGCCGGCAGCGTCTGTTAGCCGGAAGGACGAAAAGCGTCATGGTGGCCGACCTCGTGCGGCGAGCTCAGAGCGGAGACGCGGAGGCCTACACGGAGCTCGTCCGGCGGTTCCAGGACGCGGTGTTCGCCACGGCCTACCAGACCGCGCTCGACTTCGACGCGGCCCGCGACATCGCGCAGGAGACCTTCGTGCGGGCCTACGAGGGTCTCGCCCGCCTCCGCGATCCCCGCAGCTTCCCCGCGTGGCTCGTGCGCATCTGCCGGAACCTCTCGGTGAGCTGGCTCCGGCGGCCCGAGCGCGCGTGGGCTCCGCTGGAGGTCGCGCCGCCGGTCAGCGAAGACGTGGCCGCCCAGGTGGCCTCGCGCGACCTCGTGACCCGGGCGCTCTCCGCACTTCCGAGCGACAACCGCCTGGCGCTCTCGCTTGTCCTGGTCGACGGCTACACCTACCGGGAGGTCGCCGAGATGACCGGCGCCTCCTTGAGCACAGTGAGGGGCCGTGTCCACCGCGCGAGGCGCCAAATGGCAACGGAGGTGCTGGGCATGGTCGAGGAAACGCTGCAGGGTAACGCCCCCGGCGAGGAGTTCACGGTCGACACGGTCCGCGAAAGCCTGAACCGGGCTCAGCAGGCCCTCGACGCAGGCCATCGGTCCGAGGCAACCGTCATCGCTCGGCAGGCGTGGGATCACCTCGCCGGTCTCTCAGGCCAGCCGGAGGAGCTGCGGAACCTCCGTCTCCAATCACTAGTCGTGACGTATCACTCGCTGCTCTGGACCGACCCCGCCGCTGCCGTCGAGGCCCTGCGGCAGGCCATGCAGATCCTGGAGACAGCCGGCGAGCCCCCGAACGTTGCCTTCTGTCTCTCCGAGATCGCGAGGAACGACCCGAAGCTGACGCCGGAAGAACGTGGAGCCCTGGAGCAGCGGGCCATCGACCTCTGGCGCGAGGCCGGCATGCACCAGGCCGTTGCCGAGGCGCTCTTCTTCCGTGGCTGGCACCGGGTGGACAGCGGCGACCCTGCGAGCGGTCTGGTGCTGTTCGAGGAGAGCCGACAGGCCCTGGCGGACTTGCCGTATGGCGACATGCACGGTCGCCTCGAGGCGACCGATGAGTTCCTCCGCCTGGCCGGGCCCGACATGGACCTGGAGGGGCTGATGGCCGCACAGGCCACCTGCGACGTCGCGCAAGTGGACGGGGCACGCCTGGTCCACCGTAGTGAACCGGGCTACGGTTGGGCCAGTGGGGACCTGCAGGACCACGCGACCTTCGCGAGTGCGTTCGGCGGGCTGTGGCGGGTGGGCTGGTTCCCCGTCACCGGGCCAGGCGCGGGGCACGAGGAGGAAAGCGACGGCTTCTCCTACACCAGCAACCCCACGCGCCGGCGGGTCTGGCTGGAGGCTACCCGCGCACCCGAGACGCCTGCGGGCGCGTTCGACGAGTGCCTGCTCGTCCGGGCGTCGATCACCGAGTCGCCTCTGGACGCTGAAGACGAATCCCCTCAGCGCAAGCGCAACGCCTACCACTGCGGCGAGCTCTACTGCTGGTTCGCACGCGGCGTGGGGCCGGTCGCCTACCGGTTCGACCGCGCGGACGGCGTGCGCGTGAACGTCGTCCTCTCCCGCTTTGGGTGCCCGGAGTCGAGCGACGCCCGGCTGCCGCTCGTCCCCGGCGCCCGGTGGGAGTACGTGCCCGCCGAGCCCCCACCGAACCTCAGCGGCGTCGCCGTCACCCGCCTGACCCACAGGTCGGACACCGGCGAGTGCTACTTCGCAACCACCGTTTTCGGACGCCGCTCGCGCTCCTGCTAACGGCACTGCCCGCGCGCTCAGACCACCGCGGCCAACCTCCTGATCAGTCCCGCCGCCGCGCTGGCGTAGTGCTCCGTTCTGAAGCACCACACGTGCAGCAGCAACGTGTTCAGCCAGTAGAACATCCGGCGGAGTCCGTAGCCGTCATCGACCCGGTGCCGTTTGGCGTAGACCTCGAAGAACCGCCGGTCGACCGTCTGCCATACCTCGAGGTATGCCAGCTCGTACTCCGGATCGGCGAAGATTCCGCCCGGGTCAAGGAAGCCCGTTAGTTGCATCCGCCTGGGCTCCCCTCCCACCATGATGTTCGTCGCCCAGATGTCGCCATGCACCAGCGTCGGCGTCACCGCGCGAGCGAGTGCCGCCGGCGCCACCTCCATGACCCGTTCGCACAGCCGCCGATCGCCCCCCGCCATGAGGCCCGTGTCTCGCGCATCTCGGTAGTTGCTCGCGAGCAGATGGCCGAAGTACGCCGGCCACGGCTCCGCCGGCCGCTCCTCACCAACGAGGTGCCCGAAGCCGGCTGCCCTCGTGTGCTCGTGCAGCCGCCCAACGGCCTCGCCCATCGCCCTCTGGATCCTGTCCTCATCCTCGGGCAGCATCCGGGCCTCTCCCAGGTGCCCTCCCTCCAGCCGCTCCATGATGAGCCACGAGTACGGCACCACCTCACCCGTGGTGTCGCACGCATACGGCTTGGGCACCGGGAACTCGGTATGGGCGCGGAAGTAGCGCAGCACGTCGTGCTCTGCCTGGATGCTCGCCTCGTGTACTCGGTGCGCCACCTTGAACACGACCGGCGACCCCTCCCCCTCGAACTCAACCTCCAGCACCGTGTGGACGCACCCGCCGGTCATCCGCCTCAGTCCAACCACCCGGCGTTCCTCGCCCAGCCACGCGGCCAGTATCCGCGCGGCCTCCTCACGGGAGAGGTCGACGACCGGGTTGATCGCCCGATCGGCCATTTCGGTTGCTGCCTTCTCCGGTTCCTATCGTTGGCCCAGCCCGATCCCCTTCTCCAGCTCGTCCGCTCGCCGTCCCGGCCCCACAATGTAGACCGGGTCGGCTGTAACCGAGAGCCCGGCCTTGGCTTGTGGGGGGCTCGCCATCATGTTGTACGCCCGCAACCCACCGGGCAGGGAGACGGTCACCGGCTTCGCCTCGCTCCTTGCCCAGAGCACCGCGACGGCGTCCGCGCCGCGCTGGAAGAGGTAGGCCCGTAGCCTGTCCGTGCTCGCCTCGGACACGAAGCTCGCCCCGTCGAGCATCTGCGCCGCCGCGGACTGCGCGAGCAACGTGGCCTTCGGCGAGCCGTCGAAGTCGATCTGCACGTAGGGTGTGTTGAGCAGCCGGTAGTAGTCGCCTCGGCCGCCGTCCGGCCACCCGACGAAGTAGTAGCACCAGCGCTTCACGTCCGCCGCCATCATCAGCGTCACGCACTTCGTATAGGTTGCCGCCGCCTCGCGTGGCGTACACGGCCACCCATTCGGCGGCAGCCACGAGTAGAACGTGGGGCACGCCACCCCGCCCTCGGTGTTCCAGATCGGCTTCACCTTCCCGTGTTTCGCCATCAGCTCCCGGAGCCTCGCCACATCGCGGATGGCCTGCGGCGGGCCGCCATCTGAGGGCTCCGTCACGTACCCCGGCCCGAAGTACGTGTGGTAACTCAGCGCGTCCATGCAGTCGGTCCCGGCTGCTGCGAGCACGCGATCGATCCAGTCCGGCACACCCGGGTAGCAGCACAGGCCCAGCACCGTGCAGCTCGGGTCGGCCTCCTTGCACGCCCGGTAGCCTGCCTTCAGCACCTCGGCATACTCCTCCGGCGTGCCGGAGAAGAAGCCCGAGCCGTAGGGCTCGTTCCAGATCTCCCACACATGAATGCGGTCCTGGTAGTGCTCCACGGTGCGGCGCACATACTCCGCGAACTCGTGCAGGTCACGGGGCGGCGCGCTCGTCCAGTCGCCGTACAGGTTGTGCTCCTTCCCCTGCTTGCCAGCCCAGGGAGGCGTGCGCGCGAGCGTGCCGAGGAGCTCAAACCCGATGCGCCGCAGGTAGTTGACCTCGTTGTCGGCCCAGACCCATCTCCCCGGTTCCGGCTCGACGAAGAACCACTGCACGTAGCAGGCGAAGTCGTGGATGCGGTGCCAGCGCGCCCCCGAGCGCAGAGCCACGAGCGGCCCCACATTGCTGGACTCGCGACGACGGATGTCCGGCGGGGCGTGGGTGCCGAAGAACGACTGAGGGGCCGGCTGGATGCGCCCAGGAGATGGCAGCACTCCGACCACGGACTCGCCCGGCGACCCCGCGCCGGTCTGCAGCGTCGCCTGGATCCGGTAGATACCGGGCCCCAGCCCCGGGAAGCGGGTCTCGAGCCGACCATGACGATCGTCGAGGTCTCGCGGAACACGCACCGCGCGGGTCGCCGCTTCCTGGCCGAACAGGTCGTAGGCTACGAGGCGCACGGGCATGTCTGCCGGTAGAGGCGTCTGCGAGACGATGTTGAGACAGAGCGGGATCGGCGCTTGAGGGCGAGGGTAGCGATCCAGCGCGTTGACCGACAGCTCGACCGCAGCCGCGGGGGCGTACTCGGAGAGGCCTCCCTCCTCGACCTGCACGCCGTCGAGCCGAACCTCGCCGGCAGCGGTCAGCGCATGGAAGCGCACCATGTAGCCGTCGGTGAAGGAGCCGTCGGTGACGCCGCTCACTGAGCAGCGGGCCCACTGCGTCCCGATGGTGACCTCGCCACGCACGGCGTCCCGGTCGATGGGACTGTCGCCACCGGCATCGGCGTACTCGACCAGTTCAAAGCGAACCCTTGTGTCGGCGACGTCCGCGCGCAGCCAGGCGGACACGGTGTGCTTCTGCCCCGCCTGGAGCGTCATCGGTCGGCTCTCGGCGATCAGCCCCGGGCCGCCGAGCTTGCAGACCGCGCAGAAGGTGCCATCCGGGCTGGTCTCGTCCAGCATTTCGAGAAGCGAGGCATCGACCGGCGCCCAGCCGTCGTCCCCTAGCTCGAAGCTGCTGTTGTAGACGTGGTTCCCCTTCACCGGCGCCGCGTCGATGGCCGCCGTCTCCGCCGGGTAACGGCCCGCGCGCAAGCTGACATCGTCGATGTACAGCTTGCCGGTCTCCGCGAACATGAGGTAGACGCCGCAGTCGGGATCGGTACCCTTCGAGTCGCCGATGATCGTGTACCGCCGCCACTCCGGCCGGACACGCACGTAGCGCATCAGGTACGCGGTGTAGGGCTCCCCGTGCTTGCGAATCCCCACCCAGGCCTGGCCCTTCAGGTCGCCCTTCAGCCAGACGGTGAGCGTGTAGGGCTGTCCCTCGACTACGGTCTGCCCGCCGCAGCGGAACTGCACCCCGCCGTAGGCGAAGTCGGTGCACTCGACGAGCAGCGCCGCCTTCCCACTGTGCGGTGTCTCGCAATCGGCCCGGAAGCTCGCCTTGTTCCCACCATAGCAGTTCGCCACCCATCCCGGCGGCAACCCCTCGTGGTAGGCACCCTCCATTCCGCCGTTGGGGATCGTGTCGGGAGGCTCCTGAGCGGGGCAGGGCGCGATGACCAGCAAGCAGCACACGAGGGCCGCAGTCATGGCTCGGTCACCTCACAACAGGCAGTTGCACGCCGGCTGCGTCGGGTCGAGACCAACGGAGCGCCAGACCTCCGGCGTCTCGAGGCACAGGCTCACGGAGATCGTCGGATCGACCTCACCGATCGTGTCGATCATGTGCCCATACAGCTCCTGCCGCACCTCCGGCCGGAACCGGAAGCGCTCCCTCCTTGTGGCCGGCCTCTCCAAGTTGTCGAGGATCGGCCGCAGGCAGTCCTCAGCGACGTCGCGGCGCCCCCTCATTGCGCTGAGCGCCGGCTGGTACATGCAGATGCCGCCGAGCGTGATGCGGCTCGGCCGCACTGCGGAGAGCGCCCGCTGCACCGCCTCCGCATACTGCTCCTGCCAGTCGTCGACCGGGATCATCGGCATGAAGATGAACCGGACCTCGTAGCCCGCGTCGGCCGCCCGCCGGGCCGCGTCCAGCCGCTCCGTCAATGTCGGCGTCCCTACCTCATGCTCCCCGATGACCGCCTCCGCGTTCAGCGTCCACGACAGGACCGTGTGCTCGCCGTGGTCCAGATCCAGGAACCCATCGATGGCCGCCGACTTGGTGAGGAAGAGCAGCCGGATGTTGGGGTGGCCGGCGGCGAAGGGCACGAGGACGCGGCTGTACTCCGTGAGCGGGTCGAGCGCCACGAAGTCCTGCAGCTTCGACCCGTAGAACAGCACCGGCCCCTCGGCGCGGTCGGCGACGCGCCGGATGGCCGCCATGGCCTCCACGAGGTTCGTGTAGACCTTCACCGCCGGGCACTTCATGTTGCCGCGGTTCCCGGCGAGGTAGCAGAACTTGCAGTCGTAGGGGCAGTTTCCCACGGCGCTGAAGTGCCAGTAGGGAAAGCACACCACGCGCTCGCCCATGCCGGGCTCGCAGTTCCGGTCGAGCACCCGTCCCATGTGCCCCAGCACCAGCGTGCGCTTTCCTACCGTGCGCCGATCCTCGCCAGGCGGGATCGGGAGGTGGACGCGGGCGGGAGGAACGTCGGGCTGGTGGTCGACGCGGGCGTGGGGCAAGGCGGAGAGGATGCGCTCGCGCACCTCCGGGGAGTGCCCCGCTCCTCGGGCGAGAACAACCCTCTCGAACCGTAGGGGCGACCCGGCGGGTCGCCCCTTCTCGTCCCTCATGTCGTCCCCATCACAGAACGACGACTCCGCCCGTCTCCACCGACTCATTCACCGCCAGGGTCAGCCGCAGCGTTTCCAGTCCGTCCGCGTAGGTGCACCGGATCGGCGACGGGTCTCCGCTCTGCACCGCCTTGATGAACGCCTGCTGCTCGATCTCGAAGATGTTCCCCTCACCGGCGACTTGCTTCGGCTCCTGGCCGGTGCGGTAGATGGTCATCGAGTGCTCCCAGCCGCCGAGCTCTCCTGCGACGTTCACCGCGTAGACGCTCAGCGTCACGCCGCCCTTGGCATTGCTCGCGCAGCACGAGTGCAGGTTCGCGACGCCACCCGACCGGAACCTGATCGTCGCCGCGACGGCGTCGTCGATGCTGTAGCCGGGGACGTCCTTCACCCGCCCGGTCACGCCGAAGGCCGCCACCTCCACCGGCTCGCCGCAGAGGTAGCGCACCAGATCGGCCGTATGGGTGACCTGCTCTACGAACTGCCCGCCGCTCTTGTCCTTCTGGATCCACCAACTGATGATGGGCGCGCTGCCCCGCGGCTCGCCGCCGATCCAGCCGCCCAGCACCAGCACTGCCGGGTCGTCCTGCAGCGCATCCCGCAGCTCGTTGATGCCCTGCCGGTAGCGGTTCATGTAGCCCGCGCTGGTCATCAGCCCCGTCTCGGCCACCGCCGCGGCGATCTCGGTCGCCTGGGCGAGGTCCTTGTTGATCGGCTTCTCGACGAAGAACGGCACCTTGTGCTCGATCGCCGCGAACTCCGCCTCGCCGTGCGCGAAGGGCGGCAGGCACAGCCACGCGGCGTCCAGCTCGACCTCCCCGAACATGCGCTTCGCGCTGGTGAAGACTTGGCCGCCGTACTTCACCGCCGTCTGCTTCACGGCGTCCTCTCGTATGTCGCACACCGCCGCGAACTCAACGTCCGGGTTGCTCCCGAGCGTGTTGAAGTGGGCCTGGGCCACCCCGCCCACGCCCACGACTCCCAATCGAACCTTGCTAGCCATGAATCATGTCCTTTCTGCCTCCCCCCTCACTCCGCCACCCCTCTCCCACTGGGAGAGGGGAAGGGGGTGAGGGTCGGATGTGGGAACTCTTGGGCGGAAACGCCAAGAATCCTGCTTGAGGGCACAGCCATGACGGGACGGGATCGCCTGCTCGCAGCCTATCGCGGCCGGCCGGTTGACCGCCTCCCGTGGGCGCCGATTGTCGACCACACGACGCTCCGCGACTTCCCGCCTGAGGTCCGCGAGCGCGGCCCGCACCGCCTCATCGCCGACCTCGGCGGCGACGTCCTCTCTCGCGCTTGTCCGTTCCACCGCACGACCCAGGAGGACGTCGAGGTCGTTGAGCGCACCGATGGCGGCCGCCGCCTGGTCGAACGGCGCACGCCTGTCGGTGCCCTGCGCGAGGTGTGGGGCCACGTCGCCTCGGGCCAGTGGCACCTCCTCGAGCACCCCCTCCGGTCCCTCGACGACCTCCGGGTCCTCCGCTTCATTCTCGAGCACACGCGCCACGAGCCCGCGTCCGATGGCCTCGAGTCACTCCTGGCTGAGATCGGCGACGCGGGCATCATCGCTCCTCACGTACCCACGACGCCCGTGCAGGAGCTGCTCCAGATCGGCATGGGTGTCGAGCAGTTCGTCCTCGCGCTCCAGGACTGTCCTGCCGAAGTGGAAACGCTCATGGCGCTGATGCACGCCCGGAACGTCGAGGCCTACGAGATCGTCGCCGCGTCGCCGATCGAGGTCGCCATCCTCTGCGAGAACACGAGCACGCGGATGATTTCGCCCGGCCTCTACGAGCGCTACTCCCTCGGCCACGTCCGCGACTTCGTCGAGGTCATGCACCGGCATGGGAAGGTCGCCGTGGTCCACATGTGCGGGCACATCAAGGCGCTCCTCCCGCTCATCGCCCGGACCGGCCTGGACGGCATCGACGCCCTCACGCCGCCGCCCACCGGCGACACGACGCCCCACGACGCCTGGCGCGTCATCGGCGACCACCTCGTCGTCCATGCCGTCTGGGACCCTACCTGCTGGCTCACCTGTCCGGAGACCGAGCTCGAGCAGAACCTCCTCGCGACCCTCGACGGCGTTCGGGGCCGACGCTACATCCTGTGCAACGGAGCCGACGGGCTCGCGGGCATCCCCCCGCGCCGCTTCGAGGCGGTGGCGGAGCTGATCCGCAAGCACGGCGAGCCCTGGTAGTCCTCGGCGCCGCTCCACACAAGCTTCACATTCGGACCTGCTAACCGAGGGCGGATCGCGGGTCCTTTGTGTTGAACTGGGTGAGAGCGCCGCCATGCGCCTGGTCCGGCGGCGGTCGGGAAACCGGGACTGGACCCCTTTCGCCGTCGTTCAGGCGAAAAGGGGACTGTACCGGTTTCCCAACTCACACCAGACCCAGTAGCGAGTGATCCCCTTGGGTGAGATTCTGGTCGTCGATGACGATCCCAGCGTGCGCGAGGTCCTGGAGCTCTATCTCACCCAGGCAGGCTTCGCGGTGAGGTCGGCCGAGGACGGACACCACTGCCTCGCCGCCATGAGTGCCTCGCCGGCGGACCTGGTGCTCCTCGACATCATGCTCCCCGGGATGGACGGGTATGACGTCTACCGCGCCCTTCGGGAGCGCAGCGACGTGCCCATCATCTTCCTGACCGCCCGCGACGAGGATGTGGACCGCATCCTCGGCCTGGAGTTGGGCGCAGACGACTACATCACCAAGCCCTTCAACCCGCGCGAGGTTGTCGCCCGGGTGAAGGCCGTTCTGCGACGCGTCAGCCCGGCCGCTCGGTCTCGCGCGCCGCTCCACTTCGAGAAGTTGACCCTGAATCCCGAGACCCGTGAGTGCCTCGTGGCGGGAGAGGCCGCCGAGCTGACCGCGCGGGAGTTCGACATCTTGTGGCTGCTCGCCTCACGGCCCCGGGTCGTCTTCGCCCGGCCGCAGATCATGGAACAGGTGTGGGGCCAGGCCGAGGACTACGCGGACTATCGCACCATCGACACCCACATCAAGCACGTCCGGAAGAAGCTCCGCGAGGGGGGCACGGACTGCACCATCGAGACCGTCTGGGGCGTCGGCTACAAGTTCGTTCCCTCCCTGACGCCGGCGGACTGACCGCGCCGCCTGGTCCATCCCCGCCTTCCCGTACCTCCGGAGGCCCAGCCATGTTCCGTTCCATCTTCTGGAGACTGGTTGCCAGCCAGGTGGCCATAGCCCTCTTCGCCGTCGCCGCTGCCGGCGTTCTTTCTTACCGCCTCTTCCGCAACCACTACCTCGCCGCCGCCGAGAAGGACGTCATCCGCATCGCCCGGGCCCTGGCCGAGCAGGCTGCGCCGATGCTGGCGGACCCCAGGCGGCACGGCGAGATTGCGACCATCGCCCGGACAGCAGGGGAGGTGGTTGGCGGACGGGTGTGCATCTTCGGCCCGGACGCCGGCGCGCTGCTCGCCGCGACGAGCGAAGAGGGCGGAGCCCGAGTCCGGCAGGCCGCCGCCGACTACGGCGCGGCCGGCGGCCTTACGGTCGAGCGGGTCACCTCGGACTGCGAGCCCCGCCTGAGCCTCAAGGTCGAGCTCCCCATCAGCGGCCCGCGAGGCCGGCTGGGTGCGGTCATGGTGCGGGCGCCGGTGGCCGGGACCGACGCCATCCTACAGAATGTCCGGCGGCTGTCGGCCCTCACCGCTCTGGCCGCCGGCATGGCCGCCTTCCTGCTGAGCCTCCTCGTCTCACAAACCATCGCCTCTCCGCTTCGCCGCATCTCCCAGGCCTCGGCCCGGATCGGCGAGGGCCAGTTCGCCACTCGCATCGCCCCCCTGCCCGGCGGCGAGATCGGCGATCTGGCCGTCACCGTGAACCACATGGCCGAGCGCCTGCAGGCGCTGTTCGAGGAGCTGTCGCGTGAGACAGCGATGCTCCTTGAGAGCATGGCCAAGGAGCAGCGGCTGGAGCAGATGCGCCGCAACTTCGTCGCCAACGCCTCGCACCAGCTCCGCACGCCGCTCACCTCCGCCCGCGGCTTCCTCGAGGCCCTCGCCGATGGCACCGCGAGCACCGACCAGGCCCGCCGGCGCTGCCTCGGCGTCGCTCTCGAGCAGCTGAGCCGGATGCAGACCCTCATCGAGAAGCTGATGGACCTCTCGCGCTTCGATGCCGGGGCCGCGCACCTGGAGCCGGAACCCGTGCGGGTCGGCGACCTCGTCCAGGGCGCTGTTTCCACCTTCGAGCCGCGCCTCGGTGAAGCGGGCCTCAAGCTGGTGACGGAGGTCGAGCCGGGGCTTCCCGACCTGACCGTGGACGGCACCCGCATTGCCGAAGCCCTGGGCAACCTCATCGACAATGCCATCCGGGTCTCGCCCGCGGGCGGCACCATCACCATCGCCGCCAGACGCGATGGCGCCGGCATCCGTTTCACCGTCCGCGACCAGGGACCAGGCATCCCCGATGCCGATCTCGAGGCCGTATGGGAGCGCTTCTACAGCAAGGGGCCTGGCGCGGGGATGGGCCTGGGCCTCGCCATCGTGAAGGAGATCGTCGGGGCGCACGGTGGCGAGGTCTTCGGCCACAACGCGGAGGGTGGGGGAGCCGTGTTCGGGTTCTCCCTTCCGCTTGACGCCCGCCAATGGCATGGTATCATGTGACCGGATGGAGTCGCAGGTCCGGGCGCAGCTTGACCAGACACACGCGGGAGGCAGGGGTGATCACCGCCGATACGTACCGGCGAGCGGCGGAGGCGCGCGTCGAGGAGGCGAGGGCCCTCCACGAACAGGAGCACTACGCCCTGGCCCACTACGTCGCCGGGCTCGCCGTCGAGTGCATGATGTACGCATACCTGTGCCGGCTTGGGTTGCCGATCGAGAAGCACCATGACCTCATCCGTCATTGCTCCCGGTGTAGGTTCCTCGGCTTCCTCCCACAGGATGGCCCAGTCACTCTCCGCGTCCGCGCCGCCATGGGCGACGTACGGGCGCGGTGGCTCAACAACCACCGATACCGAGACGAACGGGAGCTTCTTCACTGGCTGCAGAGCGAAGCCCGACTGGACGAGAACGTCGCCAAGCAGAAGAGACTGCGACACAGCAGCCGCAAGATCATCGACGCTGCAGTCGCCGTTGTGACTGCAGGGAGGCTCGCATGGGAGCGACGACAACTGCCTTGAGGGTGAGCAAGCTGAGAGGCCTACTTGAGAGGAGCTTCCCGGGCGCAGAGATCCACGCGTTACGGAGGGAGACCCGTCCTGGTCGCATCGGCGGCGTACTGGTGTGGGAGAGATTCCGGCACAAGGACCAGTTCGACCGACAGCAGGAGCTATGGACGAAGCTGAAGGCTGAGCTTGACGCAGGGGAGATGCAGCAGATCGGCCTGATCCTGACCGTCACCCCGGACGAGTACCGCGCCTTCACACACCAGTAGGACTCGCGGCGGCGGCGCACCCAGGGCCTGGCCCGGCGCCGCCGCCAGGCAAGCTCATGTGCAGCCTGCCGCTCGACCCAATAGGCGACCCGCTGGCCCGGGCCAGTTGGCCCCTGACCCAAGTCCGACTCGGCAGCAGCTCCGCGCCCTCCTGCCGGCCGTGCCCTCAAGGGCGAGCTGCACGCACCGCCTCGGCCACCGTCCGGCGCAGTTGCTCGGCAGTCACGGCTCCCTCGAGCACCACGTAGCAGGGCGTGTCGGTGATCGGCGTCTTCCGGCCCTCTACCTCTCCCCCCACGATGTCGAGCAACCGTGCCTTCCCCGTGGCCGTCACGGTGAACCGGTCGAATCCGTCATTCCAGAGGACCACCACCGTCCGCCCGCGCGAGTAGAAGGCATACGCCCGTATCTGCTCGCTCATCGACCCCAGCGCTCTCGTGTCCGGCCCGAGCAGCGACGTGAGCACCGATTGGCTGACCGCCATCTTCCTGGGCGCGCCCTCCCACTCGAAGAAGATGCCGGAAAGCTCCTCATCGTTCAGGCTCCCCGGCGTGCCGGAGTGGTAGATGATCTTCCTCGCTCCGTAGGAGAGCAGAATCGCGTCGAACCTCACCTGGTAGGCCGCACACTCCATCTCGCTGTCGACCAGCTTCATCCACGAGGAGTGGTACGGCTCGTAGGGCGGATCATCATCCGCGTAGTACGCCCCCTCCGTGAACCAGATCGGTCGGGGCCGCCCCGCCTTCTCCATCATCTCGTTCAGGCTCTCGAACCCCGCGATGTACCGCTCCGGCTGGGTCAGGCCGGGGTAGATGTGGATGTTGATCGCGTCCATCCACTTCAGGCCCCCGGCCTCGATCAACTGCGGTGTCAGCGTCTCGGGCCCCGCCGCAATGCCCCCGATCACGAACGCCTTGGGATCGACCTCCTTCACCGCCTCATACGCCGTCTGCAGCACCCTCACGTAGTCCGCCGGCGCGTAGCCCTGGTTTCGCGGCAGCGCATAGTCCGTGTAGATCGGCTCGTTCAGGATCTCCCACACGCGAATGCGTCCCGTGTAGTGCCTCACGGTGGCCCGCACGTAATCCGCGAACTCCCCCAGGTCGCGGGGCATGAAGGCTTGCCGAGTCCGGATGCCCGGATACTGCTTGGTCGCCAGCTCCGGCGGCGCGGTCGAGCTCCACTCGCTCGAGGGGAACGGCAGAAGGCCGATGACGTTCAGCCCCTCCTGGAGCACACGGTCGATCTGGTTATCGGCATCGGCGAACTCGAACCGCCCCCTTTCCGGCTCGACGTGCGCCCACTTGAGCGACCAGTCGCGGAACCATGTCAGCCCGATCTCCTTGCTCAACCGGTTCAGCTCGGCGAACGGGTAGGCGTGGTTCATGCCGAACAGGCCGTCCGTGTCGTTGCACGGCTCGATGACGGCGAACCGCTCCGCGCGCGTCGGTATGACGACGCCGTCCCCCGAGGTGAGGCCGACCCGGTAGAACCCCTTACCGGGGACCCCGAACTCCGGCTCGATCTGCGCCCCCTCGCCTGCCGGCACGGTGAGCTTCAGGTTCACGCCGGGGCTCGACCGGTCCCAGAAGTCAGTCACGGTCGCCTGCACCGTCAGGCTCTTGGCCTCGCCGGTTGCGTTGAAAGCAGTGACCCGTGCCCGGGCCGCCTTCGCATCCGCGAACAGGTGCCCAAACCGCTCCCACTCGACACCGATCTCCACGGGGGCCCTCGGCTCGTAGTCGGTCGCCGCCGCACCCTTCTCCAGTTGCACCCCGTCCACCCACAATGTCGCGTGCGGAAGCGCCGTCTTCGCGAGGTCCGGCCCGAGGCCCACGAACACCTGCTCCGCGCTCGGCTTGAAGGTGAAGCTGACCCTCACCCAGTCCGCGCCGGCCTTCGCGTCCTGGCGCAATTGCCCCCCGAACGCCTGGTACACCACCAGCGCACAGGGCGTATCCGCCGGGTCAGCCTTGACGTACGCGGAGAGCGTGTAGTCCGCGCCCGGCTGCACGGTGATCCATCCGCGGTTCGCCGCCAGTGGATTCAGCACCGGCTGCCGCAGCATCTCGTAGTAGTCGAAGTAGTAGACCGGCGCCGCCGCTCGGTCGAGGGCGATCTTCAGGCTGCACCCGTGTTGAGCGGCGGTCGTCCAGACGATTTCGCCAAACAGGCTGCTCATGTTCCCGCCCCAGCCGGGAACAGAGGTGATGCTCCCCCACCCACTCGTTCCGCACTCGAAGCTGCTGTTGGGGATGAGGTTCTTCGAGCCCATGTCGGCCAGCCGCTCGGTGTACCGCACCCTCACCGGCTCGCCCTCTACGAGCCTGACATCATCGATCCCCATCGTCCCTGTGCCCGCAAACCAGATCTGCAGCCTCAGGTTCGTGGAGATCGTCTTGGTAGCCTGGAAGCTGAACTCCACCGGCTGCCACTCGGGCCGCACGCGGAACGTCTCGCTCAGTCCCAGGTTCTCCCACGGCCCGGTCTGTTGGATGGCCACATCGATGGTGTTGCCGGGTATGCGCTCGCCTTTGGCCTGGAATGAGAGTCGATACCACTGGCCCTCCTTCAGCGACAGCGTATCGTACTGGGCCAGCATGACGTGGCTCGCCGGCGACGACTCGCGGAACGAAGTGCACTCCAGCTTCTGCGAGTACTTGCCCTCCACCCCGACATCCCGCGACCACGTCACCTTCACACCCTGATCCCCCTGGAACTTCCAGTCGTCCGCTATGCCATCGTCGTCGCTATCGACCTCGAACCCGCCGTTGCGGATGAGGCTCTGCGGCTGCGCACGCAGGTAGGCGGGCCCAGTGATCAAGGCCAGAGCAAAGCACATGCCGGTCCGCATTGTCCCCCCTGCCTTCTGTGGCGCAGGCATTCTTGCCTGCGGCCGTTGTGGCACCACCTAGGGCATCGGTGACCGATCGACCCCTGCGAACGCCCCATTCCCACCGGTGCCGACGATCACCTGCGCCGTGCCGTCATCCGCCGGCGCCACCGAGATGCTGCTGATCTGCAGGCTGGTCAGCCCCGTGTTCTCCGATCGCCACGTCACCCCGCCGTCCTTGCTCTTGAAGACGCCCGCCGCGATCGAGTCATCGTGGTAGGGGTGATCGGTCGTGCCGAGGTGGAGCACGCGCGAGTCGAGCGGGCTCACTGTCAGGCACGAGACGAAATGGTAGTCGAAGATGCGCGCCCACGTCACTCCGCCGTCGGCGCTCTTGTAGAGCCCTCCCGGCCGCATGACCGGCGGGTTGACCTCCCGGTCGTACAGCTCGCGCTGGCAGACGTAGAGCGTGCGGAAGTCCTTCGGGTCGGCGTCGAAGTCGTGGATGTCTGCGAGGTCCGTGCTCGCGCTGACCTTCCGCCACGTCGTGCCGCCGTCGGTGGTCTCGTAGATCCCGCTGCCCTTGACCGGGCTGCCCCCGAGAGCCAATCGGATGTGTCTCGCGTCGGCGGGATCGACCACCATCCCTCGGACCGCCCCGGCCGCCTCCGCCGGCAAGTCGCCGTTGATGCACGCCCATCGCTCCCCGCCGTCTATGCTCCGGTAGACGCCATGCCCTCCGCAGGTCACAGTGAGGTGCCGGCTTCCCTTCGGGCTCTTGGGGTCGAGAACGAGCACCTTCGTCTGGCCCTCCGGCAGCCCTGTCTCGGGCTTCCCCACAACCTCCCAGGTCAGCCCGCGGTCGCGGCTGCGGCACACATCGCCCTGGTTGCTGGCCCACTGGCCGGTCGTCGCCCACAACACGTTCGGGTCGTCGGGGTCGGGCACCACGGTGAAGCAGTTCCCATAGTGCTTCATCCCCTGCCGGGACCGCCGGAAGGTGGCGCCGCCGTCCTCGCTGATCAGCAGCCCAATGTCGAAGTACCCGAAGTAGATGCGTCCCGCCTGATGCGGATCGAAGACGGTGCCGGAAAGGCACGTCACCTCGAGGCCCGTTCCCGTGAACCGCCCGTCGGGCAGCATCCGGCAGTAGCGCTGGCGCCACGTGCTTCCGGCGTCGTCGGTGGCGAGGATCTGCCCCCCGGTGCCGAAGTACAGCCGCTTCGGGTTGACCGGCGAGATGGTCAGACACTCCACGGTCGGTCCCCAGTCGGTGATCCAGCCGTAGTCCGCAAACGCCCCCTCACCCGGCCTCCGATAGCCGCAGCTCTCCCAATGCCGCCCGCCGTCGATGGTCTTGTAGACCCCCGCACTGACCCACGCCGTGTCGCCCACGTAGGCAATGTCCGAGTCGGTGGGGTCGACCACGATCTCCTTGCGGCACGAGGTCATCTCGGACGCCTCGGTGCTCTTACCGACTCGTTTGGGCAGGCCCTCCGCCCGCAGTTCCCACGTGCGCCCCCCGTCCTCGCTTCGCACCACGCCGCCGTTCCAGGGCTGCCCATCCCGCGCCGTCGTCCGCAGGGTTGCATACGCGACGTTGGGGCGAGAGGGGGAGATGGCGAGTTCGAGAACGTCGTCATGGGGCAGCCCGTTCGACGACTTGGCCCACGTCTGCCCGCCATCGTCGCTGCGGTAGATGCCCTGATCCGTGGCGGCCAGCACGTGCGGCTGCTCGCCTCGCGCCGCCTCGATGTCGCTGACGATGGCCCTGTCGGGCAGCGTGCCAGGAGGGGTGCACACGCTCCAGCTCTCGCCGCAGTCGCCGCTGCGGTAAATCCGCCCTTGGCCGTCCTTGCCCCAGCGGGGCCGACCCACCCCGGCGTAGAGGACGTTCGGGTCGGACGGGTCGAATGCCAGCGCGCCGATCGGCGCCGAGAAGCTGTAGCGCTGTGGGGGAGGGAAGCCCTGCCGAATCCATCGCCAGGTGCGCCCGTCGTCACTGCTCTTGTAGATGCCGCCCTCGGCTCCGAGCAGGATGATGTGGGGGTCAGTGGGGGATACGGCAATGGCCTCGATGAAGTAGTCGCGGAGGCCGGTGCTATGGATGGCGTAGGTCAGGCCGCCGTCGTCCGAGCGGTAGTATCCGCCCACATCGCAGCCCACGTGCAGCACGTTCTCTCGGGCGGGGTCGCACGCGATCGACTGGATCCACCCACCGCCTCCGGGGCCCACGTTGCGCCAGGTGATGTCTCCGCCCGCCGGCGCATCGGCGGGCTTGGGCTGACCGAGGAGCGGTAGCCCGGCGAGGAGGAACGGCAACATGCGGCATCACCTCATGCCGTGTTGCACGCACCTTCGACGAGCCGGAACGCGATCCTTCCAGGGGGTAACGCCTTCGCTCGACACTGGCCCCAACCACACAGACCAACAGCCGTCCGCCTTGCCGCCCCTCTGACCCCTGCTCCCGGCCGCCCACCCCTACCCCGCAGCGCCGACCGTGAGACGAGCGCCGTGGGCGCTCCGCCTCTGCGCCTCCCACGCCCGCCAGCGCTCCTGACGGATCTGGTCGGCGATCACCGGCAGGAGCTGGCGGTATTCGGCCTCGATGGCCGACGAGGCCGATCGCCACAGACTCAGCCCGATCAGCATGCCGAAGGTCCCGAAGGCAACCGACAACGACAACGATGGGAAGGTGAACCCGAGCATCGACCGCGTGACGATGCCGGCCAGCGCGCCCATGGAGACCACGAAGCCCACCACAACGACGACGGCGCCCACAACCCTCCCCCGCCCGGCCTGCCGCCGCGCCTCCGCCCAGGCGATCCGCCCCGCCTCCTCTTCGACCCCCTGGGCGATGACGGCCGCGTACTCCCGCCGGGCGGCCTCCTCGGCCACGGTCTCCAGGTCAGCCTGGGTCACCGCCCGCTCGACATGGGGCACAACGTTGTGGTGGCGGCAGACCGAGCAGGGCAGCGTCCGCCCCTCGTGGTCGTCGCGCGCCGCCAAAGTTGCCCCGCAGCCGCCGCAACGGTAATGAACGAGCACCGGTGCCCACCCCCTTCGGGCAGCCAACCGCCAGTAACCATCTTGTGTCCGCTACATACCACACCCGCACCCTCCCCATGGGGTCGTTCCTCGACCCGTGGCACTGGCAGCCGGGCCGCCGGCAGGAGAGCGTGCCCGCGGGTCTCCCGACCCGCATGCCGTCCCGGTCCCCCAGGCGCCGGCAGGAGAACCCACGTCGTGCGCCGAAGCCTTGAATTGCGGCAGACCATGTGGTATACTCCCCCCGCATGGGGCGCGTTCCTGTGCGGCTGTTTGCCCGGCCCGGATTCGAACTCCGCATCGCAGCAACGTCGCAACACTGGGCGTCGCCGGGCACACCGTATCAGTCTGCCCAACGGCGTCGCCGAAGGGGGACAGGAATACATGCAGATCAGGGGCAGAGGGCACTGGGCGGCCATTCTCGTGGTGTTTGGTGCGATGATCCTTCTCGCCACTGCCGCCTCGGCAGCGGAGGTCCAGCTCGCCGGCATCAGGCTGGACGCCCCGTGGGTCACCGTCCTTGACGTCATGGGCATCCCCGACGGGGTCGTTGTCTATGGTGGCGGGGGGGGCGGCGGGGGCGGCGCGCCGGCTGGTGGAGGTATGCCCGGTATGGGTGGCATGGGCGGCCCGCCGGGCGGCATGATGCCTGGAGGAGCCATGGGCGGCGGCCGCGTCCAGCAGTCCGCGGACTTCCTCCCGCTTGTCGACATCGGCAGCGCCCTCGACGGGCAGGGCATGCCCATGAACGCGGGCGCCGGTGCTGGCTCCGGGGGGATGGGTGGTCCAGGTGGGGGCATGAGCATGGGCGGCGGAGGCGGCGGCATGGGCATGGGCGGCGGAGCCGGCGGCATGGGCATGGGTGGCGGAGCGGCTGGTGGTGGTGGTGGTGGCGGCGGGGGTGGAGCCTTTCCCATGTGGGCCCTCCCGGTGTGGGTCGAGCTTGAGCCCAATGAGGTGGAATGGGTCTACCGCAAGGGCGAGATCGTCATGGGCTTCGTCTTCAACCCCGACGGCTACGTCCGCGTGGTCGCTATCGCGGGCGAGAGCTGCGACTACGCGCGCACCGCGCTCTGGAAGCCCCACCGCTACATCAAGCTCGGCGACGACTTCAAGCGCGTCCTCTACCGCTACGGCTACCCTGACAAGGTCGAGACGTTCGTGGGCGATGTCGGTGGTGGTGGTGGCGGCGGTGGAGGGGGAGGGGGTGGCGCACCTGCTGCCGGGGGGATGGGCGGCATGGGTGGCGGAATGGGCGGTGCCCCGGGTCCGGCTGGCGGCGGCGGGTCACCCGGGATGGCGGGCGGCACGCGTCCTGCTGGGGGCGGCGGGGGAGGAGGCGGCCCCGCGCCTGCGGGAGGCGGTGGTGGCGGTGGTGCCGCCATGGCCGGCTCGGTATCCGTCACCTTCAACGGAACGACCAACGAGTTCTCGCGCGACTGCCTCCTCACCTATGAGGACAACAACAACATCACCTTCACGCTGCACAACATGAAGGTCACGCGCATCCACATCTGGAAGAGAGACTGACCTCAGACCTCAGACCGCAGACCTCAGACCGACGGCAACGGCAACTGCCCGCCGTCGGTCTTTGTGTTCGTGCCGTTGGCGCCGTTCTCTCCGCCGTCCGTCTGCGGTCTGCGGTCTGCGGTCCGAGGTCCGAGGTCTGCGGTCCGACGTTCTGTGATCACAATCACATCCCCTCCCGGCAGCCTTCCGTCGACGGGCTGCGTATGCACTGCCGAGGGGCCGGCCAGGAGGAACTCGCCCTCTACCGGCGAACAAGGCTCAGGTAGACCGCCCTTCGACGCTGCTCAGGGCGGTGAGCCCGTCGAACCGTGAGCCTGTCGAACTGCCGGGGCGGGGCGTATCGCATGGGTCCGGAAGCCGTCAAAGAGGAAGTCCGCGAGCGGATCGACCTCGTCGATCTCGTCTCCCAGTACGTGCAGCTCAAGCAGTCCGGCCGCAACTGGAAGGGCCTCTGTCCGTTTCACCCGGAGAAGACCCCCTCCTTCAACGTCAACCGCGAGAGCAAGTTCTGGAAGTGCTTTGGCTGCGGGGCCGGGGGCGACGTCTTCTCGTTCGTGATGCGGATCGAGAACCTCACCTTCCCCGAAGCAGCCCGGATGCTGGCGGAGAGGGTGGGGATCAGGTGGGAGCCCGCCCAGGCCCGCCCCGAAGAGCGCGACGAGCGGGAGCAGATCCTCCGCCTCAACGCCCTCGCTTCGGAATGGTTCACCGCGGCGCTCACCGGCCAGGGGGGGAAGGCTGCCCGGGCTTACCTCGACAGCCGCGGGCTTGACGACGATACGATCGCCCGCTTCCGCCTCGGCTACGCGCCTTCGGGGTGGGATGGGCTCGTCGGCCATCTCGGCCGCCAGGGCATCGGCCCCGAGGCGGCCGTTCGCGCCGGCTTGGCCAAGCGATCCGAGCAGGGCAGCGTCTACGACGTCTTCCGCCATCGCATCATCTTCCCCATCTGTGATGTGGCGGGGAAGGTCATCGGCTTCGGCGGCCGCGCGCTCGACCCCGAGGACCCCGCGAAGTACCTCAACTCGCCGGAGACCCTGGTCTTCCGCAAGGGTCGCACCTTCTACGGCCTCGACCTCGCTCGGCGCGCCATCTCGGACGAGGGCTTCGCGCTCGTGGTCGAGGGATACATGGATGTCATCGCCCTCGTCCAGCACGGCATCGTGAACTGCGTCGCCACTCTGGGGACCGCGCTGACCGATCAGCACGCCAGAATCCTCGGGCGGTACACGCCGGAGATCGTGTTGCTCTACGATGCTGACGCAGCCGGCATGGCTGCCGCCCTGCGGAGCGTCAAGGTCTTCGAGGAGTGCCCGGCCGCGGTGAAGGTCGTCGTCCTCCCCGAGGGCAAGGACCCCGATGACGCCGTCCGCGAGTTCGGCCTCGCGGGGATGCGGGAACTTCTCGACCAGCGCATCGGGTTGGTAGAGTATCGGCTGCGGGCGATCTTCGCGAGCCACCACGATCAGGGCACTGACGGGCATACCAAGGCGGCGCGCGAGGCGGTCGATGTGCTCTCCGAGGTGCCGGTGATCCGACGGGCCGACCTCCTGCGCTGGGCGGCCCACGAGTGGGCGGGCGGCGACGTGAAGAACGCCCCGCTCCTCGAGCGGCTTCTGCTGCAGGAGGTGGGGAAGCGAGTCGAAGAGAAGGCCGGCCCCGCGCGCGACGATTGGCAGAGCGCAATGGCGGCCAAGGGCCTCCCCCGGCTCCTGGCCGGCCTCGACCGGAATTGGGTGTCCGGGCGCGAGTGGGCGGCTCGGCGGGCGGCGCAGCAGCAGCGGCTCGCGCCCCTGCAGCAGAACGTGCGCATCGCTCAGGGAGCCGGTCTCCCTCCTGACTCACCCGACTCTCCCGTCAGCTCCGATTTCATCGGCGACGCCCTGTCCCGCTGCGCCTCGCCCTTCGTCCAGAGCGCATTGCGTCTGGAGCGTCGGATTCTCATGGCCATGCTACGGCGGCCGGCCTTGGCGCACACGGTGCTCGAACAGGTGCGCCCGGATGAGATGCTCCTGCCGATCCACCGGGAGATCGCCGCCGCCGTCGCCAACACGGCTGCCGCCGGCCTGGGAGCACTGACCGACCGCCTGTCCGAAGACGAAGCGGTGTTCGCGGCTGCCGTCGAGATCGCCGTGGAAGACGAGGAGTACGAGCCTGAGCGCCTCGCTCAGGACATCGCCCACATCCGCGAGGCCCGCCTCCTGGGCGGGGATGCCTGTCGGCTGTACCGTGTGAAGGACGAGCCGCTCTGTCCCTCCGACGAGGCGGAGTCGCTGGCCGAGATCGAGACACAGGTCCGCGAGCGGCTGGCGGCGGGGTCCCTCACCACCGACGATCCGCTCTACCAGCGGTACATCGCCATCAGGAGGCACCTCCACGGCACCGGCGAACTGCCGCCGTGGGAGTACGACTAGGCGGGAACACCCGCCTCCGGACCGCCGTGCCGGAGTAGGGGCGCGGTTCACCGCGCCTGATCGTGTAGGGGCGCCATTCATGGCGCCCGGAATGCCGAAGGGAGCTGAGCCGTCTTGACGTCCGAGCGAGCATCCAACCTGCAGGACCTCAAAGAGGTTCGGATGCTGCTTGCCAAGGGCAAGCGGGACGGCGTCCTCACGTACCAGGACATTCAGGACGCGCTCGGCGAAGCTGAGAGCCTCGATGCCGATGCCATCGATGAGCTCTATCGCCTGCTGGTCGATGCCGGCATTCAGGTCGACGATGGCAGCGACGCCGTACCCGATGCACTCGCCGAGGTCGTGGAGACCCGCGAACCCGAAGAGCTCGATGACCAGGAGCTCTCCGAGCTTGAGGGCATCCCGATCGATGACTCGGTCAGGATGTACCTCCGCGGCATCGGGCGCTTCCCGCTGCTGACCCCGCGCGAGGAGGTCGTGCTCGCCCGGCGCATCCAGAGGGGCGACGGCGAGTTCGTCGACCCTGAGAACAACCTCAAGCTGCGCAACGTGTTGGCCTTCCGCCCGAACGAGCGACTGGAGGCGGATGTCATCTATACGGTCACTGTGCGCGGCGGCGAGAACGGCCTTCGCGACCTCGCTGGACGGCGGATGCCGAGGGACGTCTCCTGGTCCTTCCGCACCGTGCGCGCCAACTCGCCGCTGCGCATCCTCCGGGTGACCCCCGCCGACGGTACCCGCGGCGTCGACGTCTCCGCCGGCATCACCATCGTGCTCGACGACGCGATCGCACCCTCCATGCGCCGGACGCAGCCCGTCGTGCTGTCCGATCAGAAGGGCCGAGCGGCACCCGGCACGCTCACCATCGAGACCTACCCCGGTCGCGTCCGCTTTCAGCCTCGCGAGCCCCTGCACTACCGCACTGCCTACACGGTCCATGTCAAGGGCGGCCGGGAGGGCATCCGCAGCGAGGACGGGCGCCTCCTGGCCGAGGATGTCTCCTTCCAGTTCGTCACTGCCGCGACCCGCAGCGGCCCGAAGCTGCTCGAGTCGTCGCCCCACGTCGGTGCGCGGAACGTGCCTGTCGCGACCGCGGTCGCTGCTCGTTTCGGCAAGGCTCTCGACCCCGCCTCGGTCGGCCCCGACACCGTCAGTCTGGTTGACGAGGTCGGCGCCACCGTGCCGGGGACGACTCACCATGAGTCCGACGGCAACGAAGTGCGGTTTATCCCGAATGGCGCGCTGCGGCTCGACTCCAGCTACACCTTCACGATCCGCGGCGGGCAGCGTGGCGTGAAGGACGCCTCCGGGCTTCCCCTCCGCCGTTCGGTGAAAGTACCATTCCGCACCGAGAAGACGCTCGGGGAGCCGACGGCTGTCCCCCTCCACCCGCCACGCGATGCCCTCGCTGTCGGCACCGGAACCATCATCGAGACCGACTTCTCGCGGCAGATGGACCCGGCAGCGGTCCAGGCCGAAGGCTTCAAGCTCAAGGACGAGGAGGCCATCCAGAAGCTTGCCGAGGCCAACCTGCGCCTCGTCGTCAGCATCGCCAAGAAGTACACCGGCCGCTGCTCCATGAGCTTCCTCGACCTCATCCAGGAAGGCAACATGGGGCTGATGCGGGCGGTCGAGAAGTTCGACTTCCGCAAGGGGTACAAGTTCAGCACCTACGCTACCTGGTGGGTGCGGCAGGCCATCACCCGCGCCATCGCCGACCAGGGGCGCATCATCCGCATCCCGGTCCACATGGTCGAGACCATCAACCGTCTCGTCAAGGCCTCCCGGCAGCTCCTGCAGCAGCTCGGTCGCGAGCCCACCTTGGAGGAAGTCGCTGCGGATCTCGACATGCCCCTCGAGCGAGTGAGCGAGATCCGCCGTATCGCCCCCGAGCCGCTCTCCCTGGAGGCGCCCGTGGGCGAGGAGGAGAACAGCCACCTCGGTGACTTCGTGCCGGACGAAGAAGTGCGCTCACCCGTGGACGCGGCCAGCAACCTCGTCCTGCGCGAGCAGCTCGAGCAGCTCCTCCACCAACTCAACCCGCGGGAGTGCGCAGTGCTGAAGCTGCGCTTCGGCCTCGACGACGGCTACCCACGCACCCTGGAGGAAGTCGGCCAGCAGTTCCAGGTCACGCGCGAGCGCATCCGGCAGATCGAGGCCAAAGCCCTGAAGAAGCTGCGCCATCCCAGCCGCAGCCGCCCGCTGCTCGACTACCTGAACGGCTGACGGCGGGAAGGGGTAAGCGTAGCGGCAACGGCGGGAAGGGGTAAGCGGTAAGCGGTGAGGGGGACGGCAGTCGTCTGCGGCCGGCCGCCGTTGTCGTTCCGCTTACCTCCTACCGCTTGCCCCTTACCGCCGTTACAGCCAAGGGCCCGTAGCTCAGTGGTTAGAGCGGCCGGCTCATAACCGGTTGGTCGCTGGTTCAAATCCAGCCGGGCCCACCAGACGGCAACGGCAGGAGTCAGGAGACAGGAGTCAGAAGAACGACAACGACCGGTCACGCCAACGGGCTCGACTTGGCGAGCCGTACTGACCCCCGCAGTTGCCGTTCTTCTGACTTCTGACTTCTGGCTCCTGACTCCTGCCTTCAGGACGTCGCCATGCTCGGCCCCATCGCAGAGTTCGTCAAACGCTACCGGCACGAGGTCGGCAAGCACACGCTGGTCGTGGGCAGCGGCATGCCGCTCCGGCCGGTCGCGAAGACCGTCCAGCAGATCATCGAGGAGGTCGCGCTTCGGGAAGCCGGCCCATGGCCCTCCCCGCTGCCCGCCGAGCTGGCCGGCGAGGATGCCATCGCCCGGTGGGCCGCCCAAGAGCCGGACCATGCCACCCGCTGCCGGCTGGTGGCGGAGGCGATGGGAGAGACCCGCCCCTCCGAAGGCCACATCCGCCTCGCTCGCATGGTCAAGGACGGGTACTTCAGCACGATCTTCTGGTGCCCCCCCGACACGCTCATCGAGCAAGCCCTCGAGCAGCAGCGCCTCGAGCGCGACCGCGACTACAACCTCCTCTGCGTCGGCGTCACCGACGAGGAGGAGGTGCGAGTCGCCATCGAGGAGTCCACCCGCGTCACCCTGGTCAAGGTCGGGGGGCATCTCCCCGGGCAGTTCCTGCCTCTGGTGCCCGAGGAATGCCGGGAGGTCCTCGAACCCCTGCGTAAGTGCATCCAGGAGGCGCTTCGGCCCCTGGTGGTGATCGTGGCTTACGCCTCGCGCGACCGCGAGTTCCTCTCCCTCGTGCCGGGCGATGGCGACCGCATCTACTGGGTGAACCGCATCGTGCCCGTCGAGAACCGGGAGCGCTACGACGAGCTTCGCGTCGAAACGCCCGCCGCCGCCAAAGTCCACGCCCACCTTCCCGACGTCACCGCCCTCCTCGCCCGCCGCAGCTCATCGCGGAATCTGATCGTCCGCGAGGCAGGGGAGTTCGACGAGTTCTTCGGCAAGCTCCACCACCGGCTGCTCCGGCGCCGAAGCAGCAAGCCGGACGGTCGCAAGGACCTCACCGTTCTCCCGGGCGGGCCCTACCGTTACCTCGACTTCTTCGATGTGCGCCACCGCGATCTCTTCCACGGCCGGGAGGAGGAGACCAAGCGGCTGCGCGCGCTGGTCTCCGAGAACCCGGTCACCGTCCTTTGTGGCCCGGAGGGCGTGGGCAAGTCCTCGGTTCTGCGAGCCGGCGTCGCCGCGGCCATGATCGCCGATGAGAAGGAGAGCGACGAGCGCCCCTCAGCCATCCCCGTCGTCGCGGGCTGCACCGGCGACCCGGTCGATGACATCCGTCGCGCCGTCGCCGCCACCCTCTACGACCGTGGCTGGCTGACCACCACGACTCTCGCCGCCGACTCCTTCGTGGACGCCATGGTCGAGGCCACCGACCTCGGCCAGTGCGGCATCGTCGCTCTCGTTGACGGCCTCACCCACTGCTTCGTCCGGCGCGGCCCCGCCACTCGTAGCGGCTTCGCCGAGGTGATGGCCGCCTGCGCGGAACGCCTCGGCGACCGCTGGCGGGTCTGCCTCGCTGTCCGGGACGAGTTTCTCAGCTACCTCTTCGACCTCCAGCAGTCCTGGCCCGGCCTGCTCACTGCCGTCCTGCGACTCGGCCGGCTCAAGCAGCAAGACGTCATCGACGCCATCCTCAAGCCCGGCCCCGCCTTCTACTGCTACCCCGAGACCGAGCTCGCCGAGCGCGTTGCCACCGACCTCGAGGACGGTGGGGTCTTGCCTGCGCATGTGCAGATCATCATGGATCGTCTCTACGAATCCCGCAGCTGGGGCTCGCACTCCCTCACGCTGAAGATGTACGAGCAGCTCGGGGGCGCCGAGGCGATCCTGGCGGAGGTCGTGGACTTCCCCCTCTCCCAGCTCGGCCAGGGAGACCGCCGGGCAGCACGGACCATCCTCAAACGCCTTGTCGGCTCCCAGCAGACCACGGTTCCCAAGGCCCTCGACCGCCTGGTCGCCGAGTGTCGGCTCCCCCGGGAGACGGTCGAACGCGTCCTCGCGCGGCTGATCGACCTGCGCCTGATCCGAGCCGTCGGCCGGGAGGGCCGGCGGCATTACCAGCTGATCCACCCCTACCTCGCCGAGGAGGTTGCCACCTGGCTCTCCGACCGCCTGGTGGCCGCGGCCAAGTTCACCGACTCCATCTCCCGCGCCACTGATGAGTGGCTCCACACGCAGGCTGTGCCGCCGGCTCGGCTGGTCCGCCGGATGGAGGTCTGCCGCGACGACATCGACCTCTCCGATTCGGAGATGGAAGCCCTCCTCCGCGCCGCCGCCGTCCACGAGATCGACCTGCGGTACTGGCTCAAGCGGGTGGAGGACTTCGGCGAGCGCCGCATCCCCATTCTGCGGCGTCTCCTCCACGACGGGAACCAGCTCGTCCGCCGGGTCGCCGCCGACGCTCTGAGCAAAGCGGTCGACGAAGACGCCCTTTCGACACTCGTCGATGGCCTCCACGATGCCGACCAGACGGTGCGCGAGAAAGCCACCCAGACCCTCGAGTCACACGGCCGCGAGCTCGTCGGCACCCTCCAGACCGACGAGCCGACCAAGCGCCAGCGTGCCGCGCATGCGCTGGGCATCATCGGCACCGAACGCCATGTCCGGCCGCTCGTCGGCGCCCTCCGAGACGGCGATGACGAGTTCACCGATCAGGCGACCCGCGCCCTCTCGCAGATGGGCGCCGCACAAGCTGAGAGCCTCCTGCTGCGGCGGCTCGTCCAGGAGCCGGACGCGCCCTGGAGCGTCGCCTACGCCCTCGGGCATCTCGCTACCGACGCCAAGACCCTTGAGTCCCTCGAAGCGGCCCGGCCCGGCGCGCAGGGCGACGCCCTCGCCAAGATCAACTACGCCGTCGGCCGCGCCCGCCTCACCCGCGGCGACCTCGACGAGGCCGACGCCGCTCTCACGGCGGCTCGCGAGACGGTCCGCGATGCCGGCGGCCGTCGTGCCATCGATGGCGCCCTCGCCGAGCTGAGAGAGACCCAGGCCCGCGCCTCCACCGCCGATCCGCCCGACTGGCCGGTGTTTGGCGGCGACCCGACCCATGCCGCTTTCCGCCGTCGCAGCATCAAGCTCCCCCTGACCCGACGCTGGGCTTTCACCACCAAAGACTCCGTTGTTGCCTCTCCCATCGTCGCCAAGGGCTTCGTGTATGCCGGCTCGCGCGATGGGGCGTTCTACTGCCTCGATGCGAACACCGGCGCCTCGGCCTGGCGGGTGCAGACCAGGGACCGCGTCGAGTCCACCGCGGCCTTCGCCGAAGGGCTCATCGTCTTCGGATCGCTTGATGGTACGGTCTACTGCGTCGATGCCGTGGGCGGCGCTCGGCGATGGACGCATCGCGTCGGCGCTCCCATCCGCGCTGCGGTCAACGTCGCCGGCCAGACCCTGCTCGCCGCCACGCGCACCGGCACCCTCGTCGGCCTGTCGCTCGCCGAGGGCGGGCGCCAGTGGAGCTTTGACGCCCAGGCTGAGATCGTCGGCTCTCCCGCTGTCCTGGCCGACCGCATCGTGTTCGGCTCGTGGGATCGGGCGATCCGCTGCCTCGACGTGGCCGGCGGTGAGGTGCTCTGGACCTTCGGCGCGGCGGGCGAGGTCTCGGCCGCTCCCGCTGTGGCGGGCGAGTGCGCCTACTGCCCCTGCGACAGCGGCCACGTCTACGCCATCGACCTCGCCTCCGGCGATGAGGTCTGGCACCAGCACATGGCGCCCCCCGTCCGCAGTTCCCCTGCCGTCACCGACGAGCTGGTCATCGTCGGCGACTCCCGGGGGCAGGTGGTCGCCTTCTCCACTGATGTCGGCAACCGGCTCTGGCAGAAGGACCTCGGCGAGGAGGTCAGTGGTTCCCCCGCCGTAGCAGGGGACGTCGTCTTCGTCGGGTCCGTCGACGGCTCGCTCCGAGCCCTCGACACGCGCACCGGCGAGGAGCAATGGAAGGAGAAGACAGCCTATGGCGTCTACTCCTCCCCGGCCATCGCCGGCGACATGGTCTTCGTCGGCATGAACTACTACGACGTCTGGGCCTTCGCTCACGAGCCCAGCATCGTCGCGCCGGGAGCGGACGCGGACCGGTGAGACCCCTCCTGCTCTTCTCCGCTCTGGCCGCCATGGCCGTGACCGCCGGTTGCGTGGCTCGCGACATGCGGGACGAGTACGTTGCCAACCGCGAGCTCAGCGAGGCGACCGCGGACCTGTCTGACCGTGCTCCCCAGTACCGGCACGTCCTGGGTCACCTCGAACCCGCCTTCCGCCTCCGCGGTGGTGACCCCCGGTTCGCCGCCCGCCTCGCCGGCCTCTACCTCGGGCTCGGCCGCTACCAGCGGGCCCTCCGCTGCTACGAGGCCGCCAGCCGAACCGCGCGGGGGGAGTACGACCTCGAGAGGGCGGTCTGCCGGCTCGGCCTCGGCCAGAGGGACCAGGCCCTCTCAGAGATCGACAGGATCATGGCCGATGCCGCCCGCAAGCGCTACGCCGGCATCTTGCCCCCCCTCCAGTATGCCGTCATGCTGAACCTGGCCGGGTACACCATGGTGGACGAGGGCGTCCGACTCAAGGAAGCCCTCGACATGATCGAGGAGGCCGTTCGCCTCGTGCCCCTCGAGGCGACGTTCATCGATAGTCTCGGTTGGGCTTACTACCGCCTCGGGCGCTACCAGGACGCCGCCTTCCATCTGGAACGTGCCGCGCGGCTGTCCGAACAGGACAACGCCGAGGTCCTCTGGCACCTCGGCGCAGTTCACGCGCGCACCGGCCAGTGGCGCCGCGCCAACCGTGAGCTTGTCCTGGCCCTCAAGCTCGACCCCGACAACACCCGCGCCCGCCAGGCCCTTGAGCGCCTCCGGCGCGAGCTGCCCGTCCCGGCCCGGGTGTGAGAGCGGCAGGGGAGAGGCGACAGCACGACTCCCGCCGAGGAGTGCGAACCATGAGGATCTCCGAGCGCGTCTCTCGCATGACACCCTCCGCGACCTTGGCGATGGATGCCCGCGCCAAGCGCATGGTGGAGGCGGACAGGAAGGACGTCCTCTCCTTCGCCCTCGGCGAGCCGGACTTCCCGACCCCCGAGAACATCCGCGAAGCGGCCGCCCGCGCCATGAGCCAGGGCCATACCAAGTACACTGCCGCCTCCGGCACGCCGCGCCTCAAGCAGGCCATCGCCGAGGCCGCCCAACGCGACCTCGGGCTCTCGTTCTCGCCCACCGAGATCTGCGTGTCAAACGGCGCCAAGCACGCCCTGACCAACATCTTCGAGACGCTCATCAACCCCGGCGACCACGTCATCCTCGTCGCGCCCTACTGGGTCAGCTACGCCGACCTCATCAAGCTGTGCGACGGCGAGTGCACCGCGGTCGAGACCCGGGCCGAGGACGACTTCGTGCCCAGCCTCGATGCCATCGGGGCTCTGGTGCAGGACAACACGGTCGCCGTGCTCATCAACAGCCCGTCCAACCCAAGCGGCGCCGTGTGGGATCGAGCCGCCATCGAGGCACTGGACCAGCTCGCCCTCGAACGCGATCTCACCATCATTTCCGACGAGATCTACAAGCACATCATGTTCGATGGCCGCCAGCACTTCAGCCCGGCCCAGGTCAGCGACGAAGTCCGGCAGCGGACCATCATCGTGGATGGCGTCTCCAAGACCTACTCGATGACCGGCTGGCGCATCGGCTGGCTGATCGGGCCCGAGGGCTTCATCAAGGCCGTCTCGAACCTGCAGAGCCAGATGACCTCCTGCCCGAATGCCATGGCGCAGGAGGCCTGCGTTGAGGCCCTGACCGGTCCGCAGGACTCGGTGGCCGCGATGCGCGCGGAGTTCGAGCGCCGCCGCAACCTCATCGTCGACCGCCTGCAGGCCGTCGAGGCCCTCAGCTGCCGCCGGCCCGGCGGCGCCTTCTACGCGTTTCCCGATGTCCGCAAGCTCTGCGGCCGCAAGCTCGGCGGCAAGGTGGTTCAGTCGGCCACCGACGTCTCCGACTACTTGCTCGACCACGCCCTGGTCAGCACCGTACCCGGCCCCGCCTTCGGGATGGACGGCTTCATCCGCCTCAGCTTCGCCTGCTCCACGGAGCAGATCGAGGAGGGCGTGCGCCGCATCGCCGAAGCGCTCACGTGACACTCCTTCCTCCCGGAGGTACCATGGGTCACACCGTCACCTTCATCCCCGGCGATGGCGTCGGCCCGGAAGTGGCCCACGCCGCTCGGCAATGCGTTGACGCCACCGGGGTCGCCATCACCTGGGAAGAGCACCAGGCCGGAGTAGGTGTGCTCGAGGAGTGCGGCACGCCGCTTCCCGAGCATGTCCTCGAATCGATCCGCCGCAACCGGGTGGCGCTGAAGGGGCCGATCACAACTCCGGTCGGCAAGGGCTTCCGGTCAGTCAACGTGGCGCTCCGGCGGAGCCTCGACCTCTTCGCCTGCGTCCGCCCCTGCCGCTACTACGAGGGCGCCCGCAGCCACTACCCCGCCGCCGACCTGGTCATCATCCGCGAGAACACCGAGGACCTCTACGCCGGCATCGAGTTCAGGGCGGGCACCCCCGAGTGCGCCCGGCTCATCGCCGAGATCGAGTCCCTGACCGCCCACCGGATCGCCGAGGGCTCGGCCATCTCCATCAAGCCCATCTCGACCCGCGGCACCGAACGCATCGTCCGCTTCGCCTTCGAGTATGCCAAGGCCAATGCACGCTGCCGGGTGACTGCCGTCCACAAGGCCAACATCATGAAGGAGACCGACGGGCTCTTCCTCGAGGTCGCCCGCCGAGTGGCCGAGGAGTACGGTGACAGTGGGATCGAGTTCGAAGACCGCATCGTGGACAACATGTGCATGCAGCTCGTGCAGAAGCCCGAGCTGTACGACGTCTTGGTCCTGCCCAACCTCTATGGTGACATCGTGAGCGACCTCGCCTGCGGTCTGGTAGGGGGCCTGGGCGTGGCCCCGGGGGCGAACATCGGCGAGGAGTGCGCAGTCTTCGAGCCGACCCACGGAAGCGCCCCGAAGTACGCCGGCCAGAACAAGGTCAACCCCGTCGCCACCATCCTGTCAGGGGCGATGATGCTGAGACACCTGTGCGAGACCGAGGCCGCTGACCGCCTCGACCGCGCCGTTGCCACCGTCATCCGCGAGGGTCGCCACGTCACCTACGACATGAAGCCCGACCGCCACGACCCCACTGCCGTCGGCACCCGCGAGACGGCCGACGCCATCTGTGAAGTGATGAGTGCGGAGGGATGAGTGATGAGTTGACGTCGCCCCTGCCGCGCCGTTGCCTTCTCATTCATCATTCATCTCGGTTCCAGGTACTACGGCGCCCTGGGGCCGGCAGTGCATCTCCGCGGACACCTTTATCGGCAGCAGTGCAAGCAAGGGTATCATGCGGGGGGGAGTTCGGGACGGAGGCGGCACCTACCTTGCGTGGAGAGTGGGCCGACGCCGAAGGCTGAGCAGCACGATGGGCGCCAGGAGCGTGAGGAGCGCTCCGGAGGCCAGCGCGACAGGCCACTGCGCCAGCAACCGCCGCTCCGTCGTACGCGCGAGCAGAGCCCCGGCGCCACCACGACCGGTTCGAGCCTCCCCTTCGGTGACGGTGAACTCCAGCGTGTTGGACACGACGGCGCCCGTCCAGGCTTTCAGGCCATGGTCCGTCCCGTCGTGAGCGTAGACCTTGACGACCCAGACACGATACGTCCCCCCGTTCAGGATACTATCGGCGAGGTCCTCCTCCTCGGTTCGGGTCTCCCCGGGCTTGAGGGTCACGAACTGGTCCTCTGGCGGGTCGGGGTCCTCGAAGGCGCCGGAAGCGGCCCCCCATTTACAGCTCCCGTCGGCACCCGAGATGGTCCACTCGGCCTCGCCCGTGAAACAGAGGACGGTATCCCGGGCGGCGGCTTCCTCCCAGAGCCTGACGACGACCGGGCCTGAGGTCGTCGGCTGCGGCGTTACCAGCTCAAGGGTGAGCCGCACCGGCGGGTCCAGAGGCGTCAGCGCCCTTCCGCCCTCGTCGGTCGGCGAGATGCGCGGGTCGAAGCCGAGACTCCCGATAAGCGCGCGGATGAGACGCCGGGTCGTCCGGTCTCCCGAGCGGAGCGCGGGCAGCAGCAGGGGGAGCCCAGTCCGCCACTCCTCCCGCTCCTCCACGTAGGTGGCGTCGGCCTCGCCGAGGCCACCCATGAGGCAGATCGCCTGGAAGCCGTCTCCCTGACACACTGCCCCCAGGTTCCTCAGCGTGTACGGGTTGAGCTTCAGAATCTCCTTGGGGTAGTCGGGCTTGCCCACATCGGAGCCGTTGAGGCCCAACGCTTGAAGCGCTGGCGCCAGTTGCCAGAAGGGCAGGTTAACCTCCGCGAGCTTGGCTTCGAGGAACTCCGGAGCCAGACGCGCCAGGGCCTCGGTCGCGTCCTGCTGGTCGACCGAGGCCCCGGGGTCGGGCTTCCCCCCAAGCCACTCAGGCCGGCCCCCGCCCCCGCGCATCCACTTGAACAGGATGTCGCGACACCGGTCGATGTTGCCCCCGTTGACCAGCGCAATGGCCGTGTCCCTGCCGTACCACGGCGTCCTCTCCAGGATGTCGACCACGTCCGCCGGGTCCGGGCCCTCGCCTTGAGCGTTCAGGGCCTCGACGGCGGGGGACGTGATGTACGGGTCGTTGGCGTGGCGCTTGACGACCTCGCGCAAGAGCGACACATCCTGAGGAGGCAGGGGCTTCGGCCAGTGGCTGAGGATGTACTCCAGCACGTACCGGTTGCTGCTCTTTCGCACCAGATGCCGGTACTCGGCCAGCAGGTCCTTGGGCGGGTGGAGTCGCAGCTCGAGCAACTGCGTCCAGCCGTCGTACTCGTCCACCCCCCAGTCCTCGCGTCCCTGGTTGCTGATCGGCATGTAGACGGTGTCGGTGAACTTGCCGAGGTCAGTGTCCCTCACCCTCATCTGCTCGACCTCGCCGGCCAGCACGCGCTCGTTCGCATGGCGCGCGAGGTCAACGCGCACCAGGAAGGTGAGGTTGAGCACACCGTGCCTCAGGAAGTAGCTCGCGGTGGTCAGCTCGTACGGGTCCCACACCACGACCCGCGTGCCCGGCCGTAGGGCGCCCTTGTAGACCTTCTCGACATCCATGTAGCAGGTGCCCCATGGGAGGCGAGCAGGGTTCACCTGCGGGTAGGGGTTACGGCCCTCCATCTCGCGGAAAGCCGTCACCTTGCCGGAGACGACCAACTCAGCCTTCTCGAAGGCCTCATCGAAGAACGGATGATAACCGGAGGCCAGCACAAGGTGCGCGGGGACGAGGGCCAGCAGGAGAGCCACGACCGCAGCGCCACGCAGCATCGCATTATCCCCTCCAGACGTTCCTCAGCCAGGACCAGCCACATCGAATAAGTGTCGTTCCTCCATGGGTTGCGGAGCCGTCCATCTGACGTGTAGGTTCGCCGTCGGGGCCACGCGCACCCTCCCCTCACTTCCCGTTTCCCCCCAACATCCACACCACCACCCCCGCCGCCGCCCCGACCAGGCCGCACCCGATCAGCCCGGCGGAGAGTGCCGTTGATACCGTGCTCAGGGACCACCTTAGACCACGGTAGATCGCGGTCGCGGTCGCCGGCCGCATCTCCATGTGCGGCATGGCATACAGGGCCAGCACCAGAAGCCCCATCCCGAGCAGGATCAGCGGGCCCCCCTTCCGCAGGTCCACCTCGCTCGGCGCCAGTTCGGCCCCGATGCTCAGCGCCAGGTACCAGAAGAGGTACGTCTTCCACGAGGCCCAGTTCAGCGCCACGAGGAAGGCCGGCAGGCGGGTGAGCGTGTCGCTCACCGCCGACGATACCCCATCGCCAACCACATCGGCCGTCGGCAGGGGGACGGCCAGCCATGCACCAAGCTGCCGCATGGCCATCGCTCCCACGAACAGCGGGAGCACGGCCGCAAAGGCCGACGCCAGCGGCAGCCAGTGGACAGGCGACCACGGCCGTCCGGGCTCGCAGTACCCACGTCCCTCTCGGTCCGCTACGCAGGTCGCGACCCGGCCGATAGTGTAGCCGGTGACCAGATACCCGGCTGCGTGGCTCAGTTCGTGAAGTAGATTCCCCGGCAGGCGGAGAAAGCCCACCACGACGCGCCCGAGGCGCCCCCAGCCGCGCGCGGCCACGGCGCCCACCACGAACCCGAGCAGCAGCCGCTGCGAGACGAGGTAGAGCAGAGCGGCCTGAGCCGCCACAATGCCCAGGTCGGTGGCCAGCGCGTTCGGACTCATGGGCGCATTATAGCACCTTGCACCGCGTAGGACAGGCATCCTTGCCTGTCGCTTGGAGGCCACCCAGTGAAGGTCACGGTTGTCGGCGCCGGCAACGTCGGGGCAACCACAGCGCAGCTCATCCTCGGCGAGGGCCTGGCCGACGTCTACCTGGTCGATGTCGTCGAGGGCCTCGCTGCGGGCAAGGCTCTCGACCTCGCGCAGGCCGCGCCGGTCCTCGGCCACTCCGGCCGGGTCGAGGGCGGCACCGACTACGGCCCGGCTGCCGGATCGGACCTCGTCGTCGTGACCGCCGGCATCGCCCGCAAGCCGGGCATGTCACGCGACGACCTGCTGAAGATCAACGGCGGCATCATGGTCGAGGTCGCGAAGAGCATCTGGCAGCAGTGCCCCGATGCCGTCGTCATCGTCGTTTCCAACCCACTCGATGTGACCACGCACATCTTCCATGAGGCGTCCGGCTTCCCTACCTCGCGCGTGACGGGCATGGCCGGCGTGCTCGATACGGCCCGCTTCCGCACCTTTATCGCGCGTGAGATCGGCTGCTCGCCCGAGGACGTCAACGCGATGGTCCTCGGCGGGCACGGCGACTCGATGGTGCCCCTCACCAGCCAGGCCAGCGTCTCGGGGGTGCCGGTCACCCGGTTCCTCTCCGATGACGCCCTCGCCCGCATCGTGAAGCGGACCCAGGACGGCGGCGCGGAGATCGTCGGGCTCTTGAAGACTGGGTCCGCCTTCTACGCGCCGGCCGCAGCCGTTTGCCAAATGGTCTCTGCGGTCCTGCGTGACGAGCAGCGCATACTGCCCGTATGCGCCTACGTCAGCGGTCAGTATGGTCTGCGGAATCTGTTCGTGGGCGTGCCCGCGAAGCTGGGCCAGCGCGGCGTCGAGGAGATCGTCGAGGTTCCTCTCAGCGATGGCGAGCTGGCCGCCCTCCGGCGCTCTGCCGACCATGTCCGGTTAGCCATCGAGATCTGGAACGCCATGAAGCCGTAGACTGCCGCCGGTCGTCTGTGAGAGCACATGCGCGAGATTCCCTTCGAGACCATCGCCGACGCCGTCGCCTCCGCCTGCATCGAGGCCAACCGCAGGCTGCCGGACGACGTCGTTCGGGGGCTCGAGACCATCCTCGCCTTCGAGAAGCATCCGACCGCGCGCGAGGTGCTGCGGGCCCTCCTCGAGAACGCCCGCATCGCTGTCAAGACGGGGCTGCCGCTCTGTCAGGACACCGGACTGGTCGTAGTCTTCGCCGACCTCGGTCAGGATGTTCACCTCACGGGTGGGCTGCTCGAGGACGCGGTCAACGAAGGTGTTCGGCGCGGTTACCGGGAGGGTCTGCTGCGCAGCTCGATGCTGGCCCGGCCGCTGGACCGCGCCAGCAACACGGGAGACAACACCCCCGCCGTGCTCCACGTGCGTCTCGTGCCCGGGGACACTCTCCGCCTCACCGTCGCTCCCAAGGGTGGCGGCTGCGAGAACATGAGCGCTACCTGGATGCTCACTCCGGCTCAGGGCCGCCGTGGCGTCGTTCACGCCATCGTTGCGCGGGTCAAGGAGGCGGGCGGCCAGCCCTGCCCACCTCTCATCCTTGGGGTGGGCCTGGGTGGATCGTTCGAGCTGGCGGCGCTGCTGGCCAAGCGAGCGGCCGTCATGGGCCCGATCGGCGAGCCGAACAGTGACCCGGAGCTGGCCGACCTTGAGGCCGAGATCCTGGAGGCTGTGAACGCTACCGGCATCGGCCCTATGGGCCTGGGCGGAGCCACCACGGCACTCTGGGTCCGCGTCGAGTTCTACCCCTGCCACATCGCCAGCCTGCCGGTGGCGCTCAACGTGCAGTGCCACTCCGCACGGCACCAGACGGTGGAGCTATGACCTCGGACGACGGCCCGGCAATCCGGCTGGCGACACCCCCCACCCGCGACGCCGTCCTCGAGCTCCGCGCGGGCGATGCCGTCTGTCTCACCGGTATCATCTGCACCGCCCGCGACGCCGCCCACCAGCGGCTGATCGCGCTGCTCGAGGCCGGCAAGCCCCTACCCATCGACCTCGAGGGCCAGGTCATCTACTATTGCGGCCCCACACCTGCGCCGCCAGGTAGGCCCATCGGCTCCGCCGGCCCCACCACCTCCTCCCGCATGGACGCCTACGCACCCGTTCTGCACGCCCATGGCGTCATGGCGACGATCGGCAAGGGGCCGCGCAGCGAAGCCGTGCGGGCAGCGCTCGTCGAGCATGGTGCCGCGTACCTCGTGGCCGTCGGTGGTGCCGGCGCCTTGCTCGCCCAGCACGTCGAGGCCTGTGAGATCATCGCCTTCCCCGAGCTCGGCCCGGAGGCGATCCGCCAGCTGACCGTCAGAGACTTCCCCACCATCGTGGCCTACGACGCCCACGGTGGCAGCGCCTTCGCCACGCCGTCGTTGTCGTTCGCGTAGGCCGGTCGGTCCTCCGACCGGCAACTGCCGTTGTCGTTCGCGTAGCCGGTCGGTCCTCCGACCGGCAACTGCCGTTGTCGTTCGCGTAGCCGGTCGGTCCTCCGACCGGCTACGCCGCTCCGCCGTTCCCGCAGCCTCGACCTCAGGGGAGTACCGATGTCCGCCCAACCCACCGAACGCACCTTCATCATGGTCAAACCCGATGGCGTCAGCCGCCGCCTCGTCGGGCGGATCATCGAGCGCTTCGAGCTCGCGGACTTCCGCCTGGTCGCCATGCGCTTCGCCACCATGCCCGAGGCGACGATGCGCGAGTTCTACCGTGAGCACGAGGGCAAGCCCTTCTACGTATCGCTCGTCCGCGTCATGTCCTCCGGGCCGGTCGCGATGCTCGCCTTCGAGCGCGACGATGCCGTCGCTCGCGCCCGGCAGCTCGTCGGCAAGACGAACCCCGCCGACGCGGCGCTGGGCACCATCCGTGCCGACTTCGGCCTCAACGGGCAGCAGAACACGGTGCACGCGTCCGACTCGCCTGCCTCGGCCGAGCGCGAGCTCCGCCTCATGCTCCCCGAGGCCCTCGACTGACGGAGGCGCCCCATGACCGCTCGCGACATCATGACCACCAACATCGTCACCGTCGGTGAGGAAGCGCCCGTCGGCGAAATCGCTGACCTCCTCGTGGCTCACAGCTTCGACGCCGTGCCGGTCGTCAACGCTGCGAGTCAGGTGCTAGGGCTCGTCTCCTATGACGACCTCATCCGCCTGGTCCTGCCCGAGTTCCTGGACGACGTCGACCTCAGCTTCCTGCCGGCCTCGGCAGGCCTCTTCCCCGGTGCCGGCGGCTGCGAGGGCCTCGGGGACGTGAAGGCCAAGGACGTCATGCGCCGCGACGAGCTGCAGGAGGTGCCGCCTGGCGAGCCGGTCGCCGAGGTGGCCCGATTGATGCTCACCGAAGGCATCCGCCGGGTCGTCGTCGTTGAGGAGGGCAGGCTGGTCGGGATCGTCTCGCACGGCGACATCGTGCGCGCCATCGTGCATCCCCGCCTCAGCGCAGGCAGCCAGGAATCGCCATGACCGCGTTCCAGATCGCCACCTGTGCGATCTTCCTCATCGCCTACATCTGCTTCGCCTCCGAGCGCGTTGACAAGACCGTCGCTGCCCTCGCTGGCGCCGTGCTCATGCTCCTCGTCGGCGTCCTGACGCAGGACGAGGCCTTCCACGGCACCGAGATCGTGCGCGGCGTCGACTGGAACACGATCTTCCTGCTCATCGGCATGATGATCGTGGTGGCGATCACCCGCGAGACGGGCGTGTTCGAGTGGATGGCCATCAAGTCCGCCAAGGTCGCCCGCGGCCGGCCGATGGCTCTCCTCGCCATGATCTCCCTGGTCACCGCCGTCGTATCGGCGCTGCTCGACAACGTGACCACCGTCCTGCTCGTCGCCCCCGTGGTCGTGATCCTGTGCCGGACGCTCGAGATCGACCCCGTGCCCTTCCTCATCTGCTGCGCCGTGTCGTCCAACATCGGCGGCACCGCCACCCTCATCGGCGACCCGCCCAACATCATGGTCGGCTCCGCGGCGCACCTGACCTTCCTCGACTTCCTCAAGGTCAATCTCCCCATCGTCGCGGTCGCCTTCCTCGCCTACCTGGGCGTCCTGAAGCTCTTCCTCGGCCCGCGTCTGAAGGTGACGGAGGAGAACCGCCTCCGCGTCATGGCGTTCGATGAGTCCAAGGCCATCCACGACCGCCCTCTGCTCAGGAAGTGCCTGGTCGTGATCGTCCTGGCCCTGGGCGGCTTCACCATCCACGGCTGGGTCGGGCTCGAGCCGGCGACCATCGCCCTCGCCGCCGCCGCGCTCATGCTCATCCTCTACCGGAAGAACCCGACCAAGGTGCTCGAGACCGGCATCGAGTGGCCGACCATCTTCTTCTTCATCGGCCTTTTCATCATGGTCGGCGGCTTGGTGAAGGTCGGCGTCGTGCGCATGATGGCCGACGGCGCCCTCGGCCTCACCGGCGGCCACCAGCCCGCGATGACCATGTTCATCATGTGGTTCTCCGCCCTCTTCTCCGGGATCGTCGGCAACATCCCCTCGACGGTGACCGTCATCTCGCTCGTCACCGACATGGCGCGCTCACTCCAGGGCGCTACCGGTGTGCCCGCTCTGCACGCCGCGAACGTCCTTCCCCTCTGGTGGGCGCTCTCGCTGGGCGCCTGCCTCGGCGGCAACCTGACGCTCGTCGGCGCGCCGGCCAACGTGATCGTCGTGGCTATTGCCGGCAAGTCCGGCCACAAGATCACCTTCCTCCGCTTCCTCAAGTACAGCCTGCCTCTCGCGATGGTCACCCTCGTCGTCTCGGCGATCGGGCTCTGGATCGCCTTCCTCCGGTAGCGCCGTGCAGGCATCGTTGCCGCCCGCGGCGAAGACCCACTGAGTCCCGTGTAGGTCGGCAGACCGGGACTGGACCCTTTTCGCCGCCGTCCAGGCGAGAAGGGGACCGCACCGCTTTCCCGACTTACACGCAGCCCAATCATCGCGCTCGGCCTCCTCTGAGCGACAGCCCCACAACCGGTGACGTGGATGAACGACGGCTGCCGTCGCGTGCTCCTGATCGGCCTCCTCCTGGCTGCGTGCACCACGTGCCTCGCGGCGCGGCCCAGCCTCTTCCCCACCATGGAGCCGTGCGCGGCCGACTGCCTGGCCGCCCAGACCGCCCTGGAGCAGGCCCTCGACCTCCTCTCCCACGCGAAGCTGGATGAGGCGGCCAAGCTGGCGGAGGCGGCGGCGCAGCGCCTCCGCAACTCCGCCGCTCCCCACGTCCTCCTCGGCCTCCTCCTCGAGCAGCAGCAGCGCCCCGCCGGGGCCGCCGACGCCTACCGCGAAGCTCTGGCCTGGGATCCCGACGAGCCGCGTGCGCTCGCCCGACTGGAGCGCCTGAAGGCCCCCCGCTTCGGCGACGTGGTCAGCCAGTACGAGCTTCAGCTCTTCCGGGCGATCAACGACTCCCGCCGCGCCGAGGGTGTGCCCGCGCTGAAGCCGCACCCCATCCTCACCGAGGTCGCGCGCGGGCACAGCACCGCCATGCGAGACCTCGGCTTCCTCGAGCACGAGTCGCCCAAGCCCGGCGAGAAGACGGCCCTCGACCGCTTCCTGCGCTGCTTCGACGGCAAGCCGCGGCTCATCGGCGAGAACGTCGCCCGCCGGTGGACCCGTCCCCAACCCGCGCTGGACGAGGCGAATGTCGCGCGCACTCACGAGGAGCTGCTGGCCAGTCCGGTACACCGGAAGAACCTCCTCTGCCCGGACTTCGTGTACGTCGGTGTCGGCATCGCAGTCAACCCCGAGGGCGACTACTGGGTCACCGAGGTCTTCATGACCCCGCCACCGCCGTCCTCCTCCGGCGAGGGCTGACGGTGATGCCTCCCTCCCCCCGAATCGGCGATCGCCTCGTCCGCCTGGGCGAGGTCGCCTCCACCATCGACGAGGCCCGGCGCCTGGCCCGCGAGGGCGCCGAGCACGGGACGGTCGTTCTCGCCGACCGCCAGTCTGCCGGCCGCGGCCGTCGCGGCCGCTCCTGGTGCACGCTCCCTGGCAAGTCCCTCGCCGCCAGCGTCATCCTCCGCGAGAAGCCGGACCACGACCACCTCCCCCTCGCCGGCATGGCCGCCGCCCTTGCCGTCGTCAACGCCGCCCGCAGCCGCCTGGGGGTCCGCCTCCGCACCAAGTGGCCCAACGACGTAGTGTATCGGGGCCGCAAGGTGGCCGGCACGCTCGCCGAGCTGTCCGGCGATGCCCTCCTCCTCAGCCTTGGCCTCAACATCAACGGTCGCGAGACCGACCTACCCCCCGAGATCCGCACCACCGCCACGACCCTGGAGATCATCACCGGCGTCGCGGTCGACCGAGAGGCGCTGCTTGCCGCCGTGCTAGGGGTTCTCGACCGCCAGTGGCGGGCGCTGCTTCGGGACCCCGCCGCCCTCCTTCGCCGCTGGGACCGTCTCGACGTCACCCGGAACTCGCCGGTCACCGTCACTGACGGGGAGGACAGGCTCACCGGCACCGGCCTGGGCGTTGACCCCCACGGGTGCCTCCGCGTCCGCCTCCCGGACGGCCGCGTATCGACGTTCATGGCCGGCGACGTCACCCTCCTTCAGGCGCCATAGCCCCCCAACCGCCCCGCCGGTCCTCCAGCCGCCACCCTCGCCCTCGCCACTCCTGTCCCCTGTTCCCGCCTTTTCTGGGGCGGAACGCGTTGACAGGGCGGAGGCCTGTGGTATAATTCCGACCCGCCCCAGGGGCACGGCGGCTGTCCGGGTGCTCCGCGACGGGGAAGTGGAGCGGTGCCCGCATGGCAGCCGTCGCGCAGGTCAACGGCGCTCTCCCTCGGAACGAGGCCGGGCGGACCCGGCTGGAAGTCCGGGACATCGCTCGTACAATCCAGAAGCGGCGCTGGCTCGTGCTGCTGGTGCTCGTGGTGGTGACCCTGGCGGGCGGGCTGGCCGGCGCCACGGCACCGAAGCATTACGCCGCCACCTCCTTGGTTCTCGTTCACCTCAGTCCCCCCGGCTTCTTCTGGCTCGAGCCCCCACAGCAGAGCCAGCGGCCCCCCGAGCAGATCGCCATCAAGACCCAGGCTGGCCTCGTGGCCACCCTCGACAATTGTCGGAAGACAGTCGAGGAGCTGGCGAAGAAGGAGGGCCCGGAGCGAGTGGCGTGCTCGATCGGGGATGTGCTGGACGCGGTCAACGTGGAGGTGGTGGAGCCGGACATCCTGCGGATAATGGCCTCGTCTACCCACCGGGACTGGGTCGTGCCGGTAGCCAACACCGTCGCCGAGGTCTACGTCGGCGCCGCCCGGGAGCGGAGCCGGGGAACGTTCGGGGAGGCCGGGCAGTTCCTGGATGAGCAGATCAAGACCGCCCAGGGGAAGATCGACAGCCTGAGCACTCAACGGCTGGGGGTTCTGCGGGGCATGGGGATCGCCGACCTGACCCAGGAGGTCAGCTCCGTGGGTCAGCTCCAGGGGCAGCTGCGGCTCGACCGCGCGAAGGTCATGGAGGACCTGGCCGCGACACGCCGGTCGCTACCGGTGCTGCGGCGAGCCGTCGCGGAGGAGCGCCCCACGGAGCGACTACCGGCGATGCAGGCCAACCCGCAGCGGGAGGCCCTGCAGAAGGATCTGAGCGACCGCTACCGGGAGCTGACCACGCTGCGGGCGCACTACACGGAGGAGAACCCGCTGGTGCAGGAGGCCCTGGAGGGGGTCCAACTGCTGGAGAGTCGGCTGCGGGGAATGCCGGAGGAGGTGCCGCAGAACCTCTACCGACCGAACCCGAAGTACGACGATGCGATCAGCCGGCTGCGAGCCGCCGAGGCGCAAGAGCAGGGCCTGACGGCGCAACTGGAGACGATCAACCGGTCGCTGGCCGACTTGAGCAACCAGGCGCAGACGCTGCCGCCACGCGTCTCGAACCTCCAGCGGATCGACGAACAGCTCAACGCAGCGAGGCAGGGACTGCAGCGGCTGTTGCAGATGCAACAGGAGCACCTGCTGCGGGAGGCCAGCCGGTCCGGCCTCGCCGAGGTGGTGGACCGGGCCGGCGCAGCGAAGACGCTGCAGGCTCCGCTCATCCGCACCCTTGTGTTCTCGGTCTTGCTCGGTCTGTTCTGCGGCATCGCTCTGGCCATGCTGCTCGAGGCTCTGGACGATACCATTCGGTCGCCGGACGAGGTGTCCCGGCAGACGGGTCTGCCGCTCCTGGGCGCGGTGCCGCTGCTGGAGGACACCGGTCTGCAGGTGATCACCCTCGCCGCTCCCCAGAGCGCGGCCTCGGAGGCCTACCGGACGCTGCGGTCGAGCATCTACTTCACCCTCACGGACCTCCCGGCGCGGTCGTTCGTCATCGCGAGCTCCATCGGCGGCGAGGGGCGAAGCACCGTGGCCGCCAACCTGGGGGTTGTGATGGCGCACGTGGGTCAGTCGGTCATCCTGGTGGACTCGGACCTTCGCAAACCGGTCCAGGCGACCCTGTTCGGCTGCGACCCGGCGCATGGCCTGACGAACGTGCTGGTGGGGGAGGCCTCGCTCGAGGATGCGCTCCAGGAGACCACGGTGCCGGGGCTGCAGCTCCTGGCGACCGGGCCGCTCCCGCCCAATCCGGCCGAGCTGATCGACTCGGCGCGCATGACCGAGTTGATCGCGGAGCTGACGCAGCGGGCGGATGTGGTGATCTTCGACTCGCCGCCGTCGCTGCTCCTGGCGGACGGCGTCATCCTGTCGTCGAAGGTCGACCGGACGATCCTGATCGCCGAGTCGGGCAAGGTGACGATCGAGGCTTTGCGCGAGGTCACCCGGCTCGTGGAGCACGCGCGCGGCAGCCTGCTCGGCGTGGTGCTCAACAAGTACCGGACGCCAGCCGGCCGCTACTACCAGGCCTACTTCGCGGAAGAGGCCTCGGGGGAAGCCGTCTCCCTCCCCGAGCACAACGATACCCCGCCGCCGAGCGACACGCCAAGCGCCTAGCCGAGCGAAGAGGCGATCTCTCGTGGGGGCCACGGCCAGCGGAGGGCCCTGCCGGCCGGCGTCCCGGTTTGGCGCAACCATTCCATGACAATCCGCCAACGCATTGAGGGGCAGGAACGGGAAGCGCTGTCCCCCTACGCCGCGCTGAGCGCGGAGTCGCAGGGGCGCGAGCGCGAGGAGCCCCAGTGCGACGTCCGCACGGTCTACCAGCGTGACCGCGACCGGATCATCCACCAGTGCAAGGCGTTCCGCCGTCTCGCCCAGAAGACGCAGGTGTTCATCTCCCCCCGGCAGGACCACATCCGTACGCGGCTGAGTCATACCCTCGAGGTCTCCCAGATCGCGCGCACCATCGCCAAGGCACTGAGGCTGAACGAGTCGCTGACGGAGGCCATCGCGCTCGGCCATGACGTCGGCCACACGCCTTTCGGCCACGGCGGCGAGGCGGTCATCGATGCCACCTACCGCAGACACGACCCCGAGGCCGGGTTCCACCACGCGGCTCACAGCCTGCGGCTGCTCACCGTGTTGGAGAACGACGGCGCCGGGCTGAACCTCTGCCGAGAGACCCTCGACGGCATCGCTACACACAGCAAGGGCAGCCAGAACCTGAGCGATCTGCTCGAAACTGAGCCGACGGAGACGCTGGAGGCGATGGTCGTGCGCCTGTCCGACCGCATCGCCTATGTCAACCACGACATCGACGACTGCCTGCGGGCGGGGCTGATCGACGCCGAGGACATCCCGGGCGACTGCGTGGCCGTGCTGGGCAACCGGCACTCCGCGCGGATCGGCACCATGGTGCGGGATGTCATCGAGCAGAGCCAGGAGCGGCCGCAGATCAGGGTGAGCCCCGCCGTATGCCAGGCCACCGACCGGCTCAAGGACTTCCTCTACGAGATGGTCTACCACTCGGCGCCGATGCGGCGGGAGCGGGAGCGCGTTCAGGTCGTGGTGGAGAGCCTGTTCGACCTGTACATGGAGTCGGACGAGGAGCTGAGGGACATCGCCCTCGCGATCCCCAGCGATTCCCGCGCGCGCGCCCGGCTCGTGTGCGACTACATCGCCGGGATGACGGATCGCTATGCCACCGACCGGTACGTCGCCCACTTCCTGCCGGGAGCGCGGTGAGTCGGTCCCGCGCGGTGGCGCCCCAGGGGCACTCGCCGATGACCCCTCGCACCTTCCCCCCGGTCGAGGTGACGTTCTCCCCCGCCTGGTGGCACGTGAAGCATGGCATGGACTTCAGCGAGGGCGCGTGGCTTGACCCGATCCGCCGTACGGAGCTTGACCGCGAACGGCGACGGCTGCTCCACGAGCGCTTCGGCGATGTTGGCCTCGGCGAGCAGGACCCGCCGCCACGACCGAACGTCGAGGCCTACGGCCACCGGTTCATGGCCGCGCTGTACGGGTGCGAGATCCGGTACCTGCCCGATCAGGACCCGGCCGCGGTCGCGCTGCCGGACGCAGCGGCGAAGATGTCGAGACTGCGAGTGCGGGACATTGCGGAGTCGCCGGTGGTGCGGAGGGCCTTCGCCGAGGCCGCGGCACTGCGGGAACGGTACGGCTCGTGCGATGGGAGCATCAACCTGGGAGGGCCGCTGAACAACGCGGTGTCGGTCTCTGGGGAGGAGATCCTGGCAGCGTGCCTGGCCGATCCGCCCCTCGCCCGCCGCACCTTGCAGACCATGGCCGAGGCGCTGCTTCTGGTGCACGATCTGGTGATGTGCCGGATCAACGGGCAGGAGGTCACCTCGCCTCGGCCCGGCTGGGGGATTGGCAACTGCCCGGTCTGCATGATCTCACCGGAGACCTACCGCGAGGTCGTGCTGCCGGTCGACCAATGGCTGCGGGCGCAGTTCCGCGACTTCGGCCTGCACCACTGCGGCGTGTTCCATCCCTACGCGGACGTCTACGCGGAGCTGGGTCCCAGTTCGCTCGATGTCGGTTGGGGGTCGGACCTCGGGCGCGTGCGAGAGGTGTTCCCGCACACACCCATGTCGCTGATGATCGAGGCGTCGGCGCTGGTGGCGAAGAGCGGAGCGGAGCTGGATGCGCTGGTCGCGAGGACGGCTGAGGCTGCGGCGCCGCTGGAGTTGGTCACGAAGCTGTGGGTGGCCGAGATCGGGCCGGACGTGCCGGATGAGACGGTGCAGACGTTGGTGACGGCACCGGCGGCCATGATGCGGTAGGCACCCGGGTTGACGCGCTCGATGGTTACCCCGTGCGGCCAACGGGCTCTTGAAACTACCTCAGGTGACAGGTCACAGGTGACAGGAACGGCAACGGCGGTCACGACGAAAGCCGCGCCCACGACGATGGATCAGACGCCGAAGGCCTCCCGCAGATACGCCCGGCTGAGCCTCAGGTTCTCCAGGGGTGAGCGGGTGTTGGGCGTGCGCGCTTCCCAGGCGATCTCGACCACGAGCGGCCCCGCGAAGTGCGCGGCGTCGAGCAGCTTGCGGATGCGCGCATGGTCGAGGTCGCCCGCGCAGAAGCACTCGGCCCAGACAGCCTCGAGGGAGTTGCGGAGGTGAGTGGTGACAATGCGGTTGGCGTAGTGCTTCGTCAGCTCGTAGGGGTCGCCGCCGCCGCGGTAGATCCAGTGGAAGTCGGCGCACAGGCCGACGTGCCGGGGGTTCGTGTGGTCGAGGTTCGCGCGGAACTCGCGGGCGTTGTGGCTCATCTCGGGGGCGTGGGTGTGCACGCCGAGGAGCATCCCCAGGTCGGCCAGCCCGGCGCCGAGGTCGTTGAGCGCCGCCGCCTGGTGGGCGACCTCGGCGTTCGTCTTCTCGCGGCCGATTGGGTTTGGGTTGTGGCTGATCCCGGGGCAGCCGAGGTCTCTGGCGCGGGCTGCGCGGTCGATGATCTCAGCCACGGCAGCCTTCGCAGACTCATCGTGCATCGCGCCGCCGGCGTAGAGGCCGGCCAGCCCCAGACCCGCGGCCCCAAGCTTGGCCGCGAAGGCCTCGGTCGTCTCGTCGGTCGCGCAGTAGGCCAGGTCCGTCTCAATGGCCGAGAAGCCGGCCTCGGCAACGGTCGCCAACACCTCCGGCAGCATCTGGTCGAGTGTCTTTCCGTCCCTCGCCGCCAGTTGAGTGAACCAGTAGAGTTGGACCGCGTCTCGCTTCATTTTCGACCTGCCTGACCGGCCGAGAGCCGCGCAGGTTGCCGCCGCGGCGCTCCCGACCACGAATTGCCTCCGGGTGATGGTGCGTGGCACCTCAGTACGCCCTCGGAGGGCAGTTCGTGAGGCGGGGCCATGGCCCCTTCGTGGGGAGTCGTGCCGTGTCCTTGGGAGCGCCGGCATCCTTGCCGGCAAGAGGGACGTGATCAACGGTGTGCCGGCAGGGATGCCGGCGCTCCCAGGACACGGCACCCCAGGTTACGGGTACACCGCAACCTCTCTCAGCCACACCAGGTTCGGGCGCGCGGCCGGGTAGCCCTGCTTCGGCGAGCCGCCTCTGCCGTTCGGGAGGCCGCCCCAGAGGAACTCGCCCGCCCGCCCCCGAACCTGCCAAAGCAGGACACGAGACGCGGAACGCGCCGTCCGGAGGCCGCCATGCCCACCCGCAGCGAAGCTCACGATCTCCTCTGCGAGTACACGAAGAGCGAGAACCTCCGCAAGCACGCCTACGCGGTCGAGGCCGCCATGCGTCTCTACGCGGGGAGACTCGGCGGGGATCCCGACGAGTGGGGCCTCGTGGGGCTGATTCACGACTTTGACTACGAAGAGTGGCCCACCATACCCGAGCATGGGTCGAAGGGTGCGGAGATCCTCCGGGCGCGCGGCTACCCCGCGCACATTGTCCGCGCCGTGCAGGCCCACGCCGCGTACCTGGGCGTGCCCGCCGAAAGCCCCCTGGAAAAGGCCCTGCTCGCCTGCGATGAGCTGACCGGGTTCATCGTCGCGGTCGCGCTGGTGCGCCCTTCGCGGAGCCTCATGGATGTCGAGGTGAAGTCGGTCAAGAAGAAGATGAAGGAGAAGGCCTTCGCGGCGGCCGTCTCACGCGAGGACATCGTCGCCGGCGCCGAGCTCCTCGGCCTCCCCCTCGACGAGCACATCGCCAACGTCATCACCGCCATGCAGGGCATCGCCGGTGAGCTGGGCCTGGCCTGAGTGGGTGCGCCGTTCTCCCCTCGCGCGAGGCCTTCCCCATGCTCATCCGTCTGCCTATGTGTAGTCCGCCCTCGAACAGGTGAGGTGTGGCATTGGTGGCGCGCATCGGCGGTTCCGTCTGTCTGGTCCTCCTGGCTGCCGCTTCAGCTTCGGCGGCCATCGACTTCGACATCCCCCGGTACGATCCGCCCGACGAAAACGCCTTCGACCACTACCAGCGGGCCTTTGCCCTGCTGGCTGGGGACCGTCCCTGGGACGAGCTTTCCGAGCAGCTCGACGCCACCCCGCTGGAGGATGCCGAGGTCGCGCTGCTCATGGCCCAAGAGGGGCTGGACGAGCTGCGGGCGGGGATTGGGAAGCCGTGTGTCATGCCGCCCATGGAGGCCGCGGACACGCCGCTCCCCTACCTCCGCGACTTCCGGAGCGCCGCTCGGCTGCTGGCCCTGGAGGGTTGGGTATGTGCTCGGCGTGGCGACTTCTCGGCCTCGGTCGCCTCGTACCGCGACGGTCTCGTCCTCGGGCAGGACGCCGCACGGAACGGCGTCCTCATCCACAAGCTCGTGAGCGCGGCCTGCGAGGCCATCGTGTGCCGGGCCATCCGTAGGACCGTTGGGATCTGCACCGAGGAGGCAGCCCTGGTTGAGCTGACCGGGCACCTGGCCGCCTTCGAGGGGCACGAGGTCCTCTTCGGTGAGACGCTGGCGCTCGAGTATGACTGCACTCGACGCGCGCTCGAGAACAGCCGCAACGACCCACAGGCAGCCGCTGGGTTGGCGGACATCGCCGGCGCCGCTCTGCCGCCGGGCACGGTCGACCAGGCCCTGGCTGACCTCGATGCCGTATACAGCAGGCTCGTGGCCGCCTCGCGGAATGACTACTGGGCCCTGTCGCCCGCGGACCTTGACCTCCGCGCCAACACCCCGCTGATCGCGGCGCTCGCGCCCCAGGTGCGGAAGGCGCAGAGCCGGTGCGTGGCCCACACGGCGATGCTGCGCGGGACCCTGCTCGTCGCCGCGCTGGGCCTGTACTTCGCCAGGCACGGCGGCCACCCAGCGACGCTCGCGGACCTGGTACCCGACACGCTCAAGCAGCTCCCGATCGACCCCTTCTCCGGCCAAGGGTTCCGGTACGTGCTCGATGATCCCCTCACCTACCGAGTTTACAGCGTGGGGCCGAACATGAGGGACGATGGGGGAGTTGAGCCCCAGAACCGCGCGGGGGACGACGGAGATCTCGTCTTCTCCACGACGAGGTAGTGCCGGGTAGGTCGATCGCTCCGCGACCGACAGCCCCGCGTTCAGAGGTTGACCAGGTCCACACCTAGGATCGCCGCCGCCTGGGCCGCGCGCCTCATTCCATGACCCTGGGCGATTGCCAGGTGGTGCGATCCCCCCCACTGGAGGTAGTCCGTCAGGAACTCCCCGAGGGGCGCCTGCGGGCGCATCTTGAAGTGCGGCATGGGGAAGGCCGGCTGCACGAAGTCCAGCACCTCCACCTCCGCCGCCAGGAGCTGGAACGCCCCATACTCCGACACGGTCAGGTTCAGCAGCGTCGCCGGCCCGGGCTCCTGGCAGAAGGCCAGCGACGCCGAGGGCCCGCCGCTCCCCACCCACCCGTCGCGCAGCACCAGGCGAATCGGCTGGTCCCGCCGCGCCAGCGCCGGGTTGGCCTCCGCGAAGTGCGCGTGGAACACGGCTTCGCCCTCGAAGTCCATCGTGAACATTTCCGTGAAACTCGCCTGTCCGTACAGCGACTGCGCCAGCGACACGAGCGCCGCCGAGGTCACGTCACCCTCGCCCCCGAACCCGAGCCCCTCCGCCATCAGCTTCGCCACACCGAGGAAGGGCAGCACGCCACCCGGCGATGCCGCGGCCACCGGCGGGTAGTGGACCGCGAGCGCCCCGAGCCCGTGGTCGCGCACGATCCGCCGCAGCGCCCACTCCGCCCGGCTCGATGCCTCGTGAACGTCCGGTGTGAGATCGGGGTCCACCGCGTATGCCTTGCGGTCCGTCGCGACCATCGCCGCAATCTCGTTCTCCGGCGCCTCCTTCAATCCCGCCGCGAACTCCCCCAGGTCGATGCGGTCCACCTCCGGCCCGATCTGCGCCAGGAACGTCGTCTCATCGACCCCGAAGTCGCCCATGCCGGTGAAAGCGTGCCCGAGCAGGCCGATCCGCAGCTTCCGCAGCTCCCGCACCGCCTTCGCCGCCACGCACCAGTCCTCCAGCTCCGTCTGCGCCGCCATTGACCGGTAGTGTCCGGTCACCACCTCGTACGCCACGCCGCTCCGCCGGAGCACATTGGCCAGGTCGTGGAGCCCGTGCATCCCATGGTTCCTCAGCAGCTCATCGAACCCGAACGTCCCGTCCACCTGCGCAAGCTCTTGCGTGTTGAAGAGCACGATCGGGACTTCTACGTCGCGCAGAGCCGGCAGCGCGATCAGGCTTGGCGCATACGTCAGGCAGACCACGATGACGAGGTCTACCTCCTCCCGCTCGAACTCCGCGATGGCCTCGGCGACCCTCACGCGTGTGTTGCGGATGCCGCTGTAGGTGACATCCGCGAACCGGTCGACAAGCTCCGCCAGCTCCTTCCCGAACGCCTCCCGCTCGGACCGCAGCTCGGGGTTCGACTTGTCGTAGAGCTCCAGCATCAGCGCCAGCAAGCCTGCTCGCGGACGACGTGCCCCCATGGCGGTGCCCAACCACCTTTCGCTATCGATGCCCGCGCCTTCCCCAGCAACCACGCCCTGACCTGCCGGCCCGGTTGGTGCAGTTGCCGTCGGGCCGCTGCCGTCATCCATCCTTCATCCTTCTGCATTCATCATCGCCGTCTCAGCACTTGCCCCGGCAACACCCCCACAATCCTCCCCTCCTCCACCACGACCTCCCCGTTCACCAGCACTCGCCGGATGCCCGAGGGCGCGGCGTGCGGGTCGTCGTAGGTGGCGTGGTCGCCGACGGTCTGCGGGTCGAAGAGGACGACATCCGCCCACGCGCCCGCCCGGATGACGCCCCGATCACCTAGCCCGAACTTGACCGCCGGCAGGCCGGTCATCTTGTGTACCGCCGTGCCCCAGTCCAGGCCGCCCAGCTCCCGTGCGTAGCGCGCCAGCACCCGGACGAACGTGCCACACGTGCGCGGATGGCACACGCCCTCCCCGGGGCTCCGCACGCTCGAGTCGGAACCGATCATTACCAGTGGATGAACCAGGATCGCGTCCACATCCGCCTGGTCCATGCCGAAGTAGATCGCGCTCGTGTTGCCGCCGAGGACCAACTCGATCACCGCGTCCTCGGGCGACACCCCCAGTTCCCCTGCTACCTGGTCCAGGCGCCGCCCGGCGGCCTCGGGCCGTGCCGCAGCGAGGGCGATGAGAACGTGATCGGGCCCGCCGATGCGCTCCATTCGCCCCACGATGTGAGCGCGGAACTCCCTGGCCTGCGCGGGGTCGGTGAGCTTGGGGGCCAGCCCTTCCCCCTCGAACGCCTCGGCGGGCAGAAGCACGTTCAGGTTCGTCGCCGAGGCGTCGTACGGGTAGGCGTCCGCGTGGATGTCGGCCCCCTCGGCCCGCGCCTCCTCAAGCATCTTCAGCCGGGCCGGCCCTTGGCCCCAGGCGGGCCTCTCCGCAGCCTTCAGGTGTGCGACTTGGACCGCGGCCCCCGCCTGGCGACCGATCTCGATGGCCTCCTCGAGAGCCTGCGGGCCCGTCTCCGCGTTCTCGCTCCGCAGGTGACTCGCATACAGCCCCCCAAGCTCGGCTGCTACCTTGGCCAGCTCTACGATCTCCTCAGTTGCCGCATAGGCGCCGGGCACGTACCAGAGGCCCGTCGAGAGCCCGCGCGCGCCCTGTCTCATGCCGACCGCGACCAGGGCTCGCATCCGCGCCAGCTCCCCCGCACTGGGCGCCTCCGCGCACAGGCCCATGACCTCCTTCCGGACGCCGTTGTGCCCGATCATCAGCGCGTAGTTCACGGCTGTGCCCTTCTGGGCTACGGCGTCGAGGTGGGCCCCGATCTGGAGCGGCGAGAACCCGCACATCCCCGCGACGACCGTCGTCACGCCCTGCAGGATCGCGCTGGGCGCTGTCGGCGCGTGCAGGATGGAGCCGACGCCCTCCCCATCGGCGTGGCTGTGGACATCAATGAAGCCCGGCGCCAGGTACAACCCGTCCGCCTCGACCACCTGGCGGGCAGCGCCCACGTCCGCGGCGACCCCCATCACGCGTCCCCCGCTGATCGCAACTTCCGCCTCTCGCGGCGGCACGCCCGTGCCATCGACCACCTGTGCTCCGCTGATCTTGAGCTCGTGCAACCCGACGCTCCTTACTGGCGTCCTCGCGGTCTGGCGGCCTGAGGTGAGGCGAGGGTGAATTCGACCTTCTCGCCCTCAGTGCCGAAGTAGCCCCCCCAGCCGATGCTGATGTGGATGATGCTCGACAGGTCGAGGCGGCCGTCCGGGTCCTTCGCCCACCCGGCGGCGCTGAATGCACTCAAGGGCACGAAGGACTGCGCGTGGCCGGGCGCGGAGAAGACGCGGCCCGTGTCGGCGATGTACTGGCCGCCATCCTTCTCCGCCAGGATGACGAGGAGACGGGTCGGCGTCTGCTGGCCCTCGGGGATCCAACTGTCAAGGGCGAGGCACGTCGCGTCGCTCAGGTCAAGCCCGCCGGGGTAGTCGAACATCAGGAACAGGAACGTATCGGTGTTGCCCTTGGTCAGCGTGCCCACCGCGCGCCAGGCGGGGCGCTCCTGGGTACCGTGCTCGCGGTCGGGCGACAGTTCTGCCTGGACGAACTCGCCCTTCCCGACGGTCGGCTCGGCCAGCGGGAGCGACTCCACTGCGAGCCCGGGCAGCGTGCCGGTCTCGGCCTTGAGCCGCTTCGGCACGCGAGCGGCCGGGAAACGAAGCAGCGTGCCGCCGTAGGGGTCGAGGTTCAGCGTTAGGTGATCTCCCGCGGCAAGGGGCGTTGCCTTGCCGGTCGCCGGGTCCCACTGTTCGCCCTGCCCCGTGGCGGCCAGCGTCACCTCGCCCTGCCAGGGGCTCTGGCCGTCGTTGATCAGGAAGTAGACCTCCGCTCCGTCGACCTGTCGGTGGGTGACGCGGATCGGGCACTGGCGCTCGGGCAGCTTCACGTCCGGTTCGAGAAGCGCGTCGAGGACGGTGACGAGCAAGCCCTCTGAGCCACGGGGGAGGTACACCCCCGCCCCCCCAGCCCGGTTGGCCTCAACATGCGCCCCCGCTACCGGTCCGAGCAGCTCGTCGCCGATGGCCCGCACCCGCGGCGAGGGGAACTCCCGCTCGCTGTTCGTCGGGCGTGCGCCAAGGGCGATGACCACGCCCCCGCCCCGCACGAAGCGCGCCAGGTTCTCCCACGCCGCGAGGGGCAGCGTGTCGGCGCCCGGCAGGATGACCACCCGCCACCGCAGAGCGCCGTGCACCAGCGTGCCGCCTTCGGCCTTGGCCTCGGCCAGGGCGCGGCTGTCGATGAAGGTGAAGTCGCGCCCGGCCGCGTAGAGCTGGTTGATGGTCGCGTAGTAGGCCTGCTCGATGGCCTGGGCGCTGGGCGAATCGGTGGCGCCGTGCCGCGCGGGGATGTACTTCGGCCACGTGCTCTCGGTCGGGTAGAGGACGGCGAGGTCGGTGACCTGATGCCCCCCGGCGAGCATGGTGGTGCAGCGGCCTACCCAGGCGTTCAGCCGACGGAGTTGGCTGCCGGTAATGCCGGTGAACGAGTAGTAGCTGGTGATGGTGGTGATCCCGCCGCAGATGAGGCGGTTACAGGCGCCGCGAATCTCGTCTTCGGTCACCGGTCGCACCGGGCGCGTGTCGCCCTTGGGCCGGTAGATCTGGCCGAAGTCCGAGGTCTCGCACATCGTGACCGTGTTGCCCTCGAGTTCGGCCGCGCTGCCAACCAGGCGAGCGATGTACCACGGGACCTCGGCCGGCACGCTGGTGAGGCAATCGATGCTGGGTGCATCCAGCCGCCGAATGCAGCGGAAGAAGTCGCCATACAGCGCCGTATGGGCGAGCAGCGACTCCTCCATCAGGGGGTGCCCGCCGGAAAGGAACTGGTGTTGGTGGCAGTCGGTCTGGATCTGGCCGAAGAAGCTCTCCGACACAAGCTCCGCGACGGTCAGCCAAAAGTCATACCTCACCTTCTGCTCGGCGCCGCCCGCGTCGGCGATCAGCAGGGGCACGACGGGCTCGAGCGCGTACCCGCGACGCTTCAGGAACTCCTCCGGCAGGTTGGGCGCCCAGGGTAGAACGCGGTAGGGCATGGGCCGCATGAAGTAGCTCATGAGCGATGGCTCGTCGGTGAAGGTGGAAACGAACCACTGGCCGAGGTTGTCGCCGAGGCGCCGGGCGTAGGTGTCGTGGGTGACCTCGATGAACCGCGCCGTAGGCTCCGGCATCAGCAGGTTGATGTCCTTCCGCCGGTCGCCCACGCTCATTGACGAGTGGACACCCTCGTAGAGGAAGTCCTCGGTGATGACCATCACCCGCCACTTGCCGGGCGGGGCCTCCCAGGAGAGCTTGCCGTCCTTCACCTGTGCCGAGAGGTCGATGGCCTTGCCCCGGTCGATGCCTCCGTTTGCCGGCGGAAAGGCGTTGGCGCGCACGAGCTTCCCCGGCAGAACGTCGAGGGCGACCGGGCCGCCGTCGCTCGTGGCCTCGGCGATGAGAAGCCCGTGCGCCTGCCACTCCGGGTGGTCGCGCATGGTGATGCCGCCGGCGGTGCCGGAGGGGTAGCCCTTCTCATCGTACAGCCACATCGACATTCCGACGTCCTTGGCGGCGTGTACGGCACGCACGAAGGCCTGCCACTTCGCCTCGCTCTCGAGGTAGTCGGTGAAGGAGACGTTGCAGACGACGCCGCCGAAGCCCTGGGAGATGAGCTGGCGGATGAGCTGGTCTTGCACCTCCGGCTCGTCGGGCCAGCCGTGGATGATCTTCAGGATGCGAGAGGACGCGGGCGGGTCGACGAACCGGTCGGGAAGAGGTCGGTCGGCCTGTGGGAGCTTCATCGGTTCCTCCGCGATGCTCTTGGGGAGCAGCGAGACCAGCGGCCCCATCAGCCCGCCCGGCCCGCCGCCGTCGAGGACGCGAATGGCGAGCACGTTCTCGTCGCCGAACCTGACCGAGGCTGAGGGCACGTCGTAGATCCGCTGAACGATCACCGATCGGGCAAGGCCCGGGCCGGTGGCGCCGACGAGCTCCCCGTTGAGGAAGGTGCGATCCTGGTCATCGACGCTGCCGAGGGACAGGACGAGGTCCTGGCCTGCCCACGCCTTCGGCGCCACGAAGTGCAGCCGATACCATGCGACGCCGTCGTAGTCGGTCCAGGGCATGCCATCCTTGGGCTTGGGCTGCTGGCCGGGGCGGACGTCGGTGACGCCCTGGGCCTCCCAGCAGCCCGGGGCCTCCAGCGTGCGCCAGCCGTCCTCCCGCCAGTCCGGCCTCTGCCACCCCTCCTGCTCGCCGACCCCATCGGGGTCGATCCGGAAGAGCCATTTGCCCTCGAGGTTGCACCAGTCCGGGGCGAGCTCAGGCGGGGCGCCCAGCGCAGCGGACAGCCAGAGGCACAGGCAAGGCAGCATGCGGGTAGCACCTTTCGTCGTGGCGGGCCGTCCCCATGGCGGCCGGAGATCGCGTCCGCTCGGAGTCGACGTGTTCTCAATCGCCGTCGGTGGGAACGACGTCTGCAGGCGCCCTTTCGGCCTCGCCTGGGGTCGTCTCCTTCTTCCACGTTCCGTTTCGCGCGACCGCCCACGCCGCGACGAGCCCGAAGGCGAGGAAGCCGCCGGCCGCCGCCGAGAGCGCGGGGCGCATCGACCCCACGGCTTGCGTCCACCTTCCGGTGGCCCACACGCCCACCACCGAGACCGCGCCCGCGGCGTTCATCAGGCCGTAGACCGTGGCGAAGCGACCGGGGAACCGCTGGGAGGCCAGGGCCATCAGAGCCGGGTACTCGAGCCCATAGAGGCATGTGGCGGCGACGTACGCCGCGGCGGTCAGCGAGAACGATCCCGACCAGAGGCCCGCCAGGCAGAGCGGCCCGGCCACCAGCCCCGGCAGCACGAGCAGCGCCCGGCGGCCCAGGCGATCCGGGAGGAGCATCAAGCTGGTCCGTCCGGCCAGGTAGGCGGCGCTGTAGAACGACATGACCCATCCCGGCGGGAAGGGATGAACGCGGAAGGCCACGGTGAGGTAGCGAGGCATCCACGTGCAGAGCACGTTGTCGGCAGTGCCGTGGAGCGCGGTCAGCAGCATCACCAAGGCAACTGCGACGATCTCCGGCCGGAGGGCCTCGCGTTTCGCTGGCGGCTCGCCCCGCGCGGCGGGGGCCTGGTTGCGGTCGTCGGTCACCGTGGCCAGCACTGCCGCCGCGAGCGCGAGCGCGACGGCCGCCACGCCGAACGGCAGGCCGACGGCAACGCCGAACGACGCTCGGCCCGACATGTAGGCGGACTGGAGCGGCGTCACGAGGAAGGGGAAGCCGATCCCCGCGGCAGCGCTCGCCACCAGCAGCGCGCTGAACCCCGCGCGTCGTCGTTCCGGGTAGAGGGACGAGAGCAGGCTCCCCCACGCGACGACCAGGCCCCCCTGCCCGAAGCCGAAGGCGATCAGCCCGAACGTCAAAGCCCACCGCCCCACACCCGCAGCGCACAGGAGACCCCCGCCGGCCGCCGCGAGCACGAGCCACCGCAGGACCCTCAGCCGTCCGAACCGATCGGCCAGCCAGCCGCCCAACAGCCCACCACAGACGCCTCCCGCCGCGCCGGCCGAGAGCAGCACACCGAGGGCTCCCTCGCGTAACCCGAACTCCCGCTCCAGTGCGGGCGCGAGGATCGGCATCGCCACGGGCGCGTAGGCGCCGAGCACCACGGCCGCCATCCCCGCCGCCACCACCAGACCGCGGGGCTGTGGCCCACCGGGGACGCGGGCAGGTTCATGGTCTCGGGTCTCGTCAGTCACTGGCCAGGGCCTCGGGCACGGGCTCGGACGCGCGGGTGCGCGCGCTGATTCTGGTAGGCGGACGACCGGGCGCCCTGGCCATCCCTATTCGGTCGGGGGCAGCGAACTCCTCGTTGGGGGGGGCGATGTGGCCCGGCCCCGCAGCAGGACGTGGCGGGTGCCACGGCGAACGCGCCCTGTCAGCACAGTGCCGGGGCTGCTGACAGGACCAGGCTCCTCCATGGCCGCCTCAGAACCCACCATGCCCCCCCCGCCCCCTCGCCGCTTCCGCCGGTTCTGCGGCCACTGGGCCGTAGTCGGCCTCATCGGTGTCGTGGCCGCTTTGGCCTTCGCGGGCACTCCGGTTGCCCAGCTCGCCGGGAAGCGCCTCGGCCCCGGGGCCGTCACCGGCGTCACCCTCGGTCTCTGGTCGCTCGGTGGGCTCTGTCTGGTCGTGTCGGCGATGCTCCTGGGCGAGTACATCGCGATCGATGACGTCGCCATCCAGCAGTTCCACCTGGGCTCGCCGGGCACCCGAGTCCTGTGGTCGGATCTCGAGCGGGTGATCCTGAACAAGTCGCGCAAAGGGCCAAGAGGGATGATCGAGGTCTGGGGGCGGGGCCGGTCGATCCGCGTCAACCCCGCCACCCAACGCCTCGATGAACTGGAGGCCGCGATCCTGGAACAAGCCGCGGAGGCCGGGGCGGAGGTGCGAGACTATCGGGCGGGGTGACGGCGTGTCATGTGTCATGTAACCGCCAACAGCCTGCACCGCGAACGGTTGCTGCTACGCGACACGTGACACGTCGTTAGGCGATCGGATCCAGGTACCCCAACTCCTCTACCTTCCGGATCACCTTGCCGGCGCTTTGGTCGGGGGTTTCGTTCTCAGTGTCGCAGATGACCTCAGGGCTCAGGGGCGGCTCGTAGGGGTCGTCGATGCCGGTGAACCCGGTGAGCTCGCCGGCGCGCGCCTTGACGTACAGACCCTTGACATCGCGGCTTTCACAGACTTCGAGCGGCGCGCAGGCGTAGACCTCAACGAAGTTGCCGATCAGCGCACGGGCCTCGTCGCGGATGGCGCGATAGGGCGAGATCGCGGCGGTGATGGCGCCCACGTTGTTGCGCGCCAGCAGGTGGGCCACGAACGCGATGCGACGGATGTTAGTATCCCGGTCTTCCTTCGAGAAGCCCAGGCCCTTGGAGAGGTTCGTGCGCACGACATCGCCGTCGAGCAGCTCGACCTTGTAGCCCCGCTCGCGCAGCCTCCTCAGCACGATCTCCGCGATCGTGCTCTTCCCCGCGCCGCTTAGCCCGGTGAACCAGATGGTGAAGCCCTTGTGTTCCACGGTCGCCGTCCCTCAGTGGTGAGTGTCACGCTTGCCGTTCCGCTTACCCCTACCGCTCACCCCTTACCGCTTACCCCTTACCCCTTACCGCCTCTGCCGTTATAGCGGCCTGCCGATCATGTCCTCGGGTATGGGCAGCCCCATCCGGTCGAGCACCGTGGGCGCGATGTCATAGATGCGCGCTCCCTGGACCTCGCCCCGCTCGGGGCGCGTGGGGTCGTAGAGCACGAACAGCCCCTGCTGCATGTGGTTGGCATCGTCCGGCCCGGTGTCGTTCTCGAAGATGTGGATCGAGGGGTTGCCGATGGTGCCCGCCGACCGCCAGTCGAGGTCCCCGAAGTACACGATGAGATCGGGCGGGATGTTCTTGACCGCCAGGTAGACATCCTCAGGGCGGAGGGCCTTCGTCCCGATGGGGCGCCCGTGCTCGTCGGGGATGGCCTCGATGGCCCGGGCCAGCTCGGCTCGCACCTTCTCGTAGTCGCCGGCGGGGATGACGCCCTCGGGCTCCCGGCCCTGCACGTTCATCATGACTCGCCCGTAGTAGCCGCCCTCGCCCCAGGCGACCGTCCGGGACCAGTCGATGTCCTTCATGTTGAGCTTCCCGGGTGAGGTGTGCCCCGACTTGAGCGCGAGGTAGCCCTCGCGGATCAGCCAGTCGTTGATGCAGATGCCTCCGACCATGCTCTTCGCGCCATGGTCGGAGGCCACGATCACCAAGGTGTCGTCTCCCACCAGCTCGAGCAGCTTGCCCATCTCGTCATCGACGTACCGGTGGTACTCCCACATCACGTTCTCGTAGGGGTTGCCCGGCTCGTACAGCCGGTGATCCCGCGCCGTGTAGCGCCAGAAACCGTGGTAGAGCCGGTCGATGCCCATCTCGACGAACATGAAGAAGTCCCAGTCCTTCTCCTTGACCAGATGGCGAAGGAAACGGAAGTGCTGCTCCGTCATCTCGTAGATCTGGCGCAGCAGATAGTCCTTGTCCTCGGTGCGGAAGTCCCGGACGTCGACCTGGTACCCGGGGGCGGCGCGCAGGAGCTCCGCCTTGAGGGTGCCGGGGTAGGTGAGGCTGCTATCCATGCCAGGGGTGAGGAAGCAGGTGACCATCCACCCATTGATGGGTCGGGGCGGGTAGGTCATGGGGACCGCGACAACCGCCGACTTCTTCCCCTGCCGGCCCAGGATGTCCCAGAGTGTCTGCTCGCGGACCGCGGTCGAGTTGGCGATGGACAGCCCGGTGTACGAGTGGTCCTTGCGGTTGCGGAAGCCGTAGAGCCCGAGCTGCCCGGGGTCCTTGCTGGTCGTCATGCACATCCACGCCGGGCAGGTAATGGGCGGGACTGTACTCTCGAGCCGGCCGTAGATGCCACTGGCCATGAGCCGGCTCAGGGCGGGCAGCTTGTCGCCCCACTGGTCCAGCACGTACTGCGGCGTCGCGCAATCCAGCCCCATGATCAGCGCTCGCTTGACCGCCATGACGGCTTGCTCCTAACGTGAACTCGCCCTCGGGGAACCGGCCTCACCCGAGGGCGCAGTCTGATCCGACGGGAAGTCGGCTTGGCCTCGACGGGGGATACCCCCGCGCCATTATAGGGGTTTGGACTGTGCCGTCAACCCCCTGGGAGTGCGCGCGACGGCCAGGGACTTGACACTCCCCTCCCTTTCAGTAGAATGGTGACACTACTCAGTCTGTTGAGGAGGGTCGAGGAGGTGCCGGCCGTGACCCGTATCGGCTTGACCGAGGTCCGCAATGTCTTCCACGACACCATCCGCAAGGTGCAGTTCGGCGGGGAACGCGTCATCCTCGAGCGGCAGGGAAAGCCCGTGGCGGCGCTGGTGTCCCTTGAAGACCTGGAACTCCTTGAGGGACTGGAGGATGAGGCACTCGCCAAGCTGGCCGACGCCTCGGAGGCGGAGCCAGGCGAGGACATCCCGTGGGACCAGGTGAGAGCGGAGTCTGAAGCCCTGCCATGAGCTACTCCATCCGGTTCCGTCCGGCGGCCCGTCGGGAGTTCCTCGCCCTGCCCAAGAAGGTGCGGGTGCGTATCGGCGCAGCGCTGGGCGAACTTGCCAGAGACCCTCACCTGTCGGGCACCGAACCCCTGCGACGAGGCCTGAAGGGCCGGAGGAAGTACCGCGTGGGCGACTACCGGATCGTCTACGCCGTGGAGCAGGACGTGTTGATCGTGCGGGTCATCGCGGTCGGGCATCGAAGCCGGATCTACGGGGACGCAGAGCGACGTTCGTAACATCCTCACTGGGATCGCACATGGCCTCACACGAGGCCCTCACAGACGGTCTCACCCGGTGGAGCGGTCCACGGAGACGGTGATGCAGTTCGCCTCGGCTGGAACGAAGGGCTGAGCGCTCAGCAACTGAGCGATGTGAGGAGTTGGCCCAAACGCAGGTGACGGGGTCCTCTCTGCCGCAATTGACACGCCGGCGGGTGGCGGGCTATAATCCCCACTGGGGAGGCTCCTACGGGGCATCGAAAGAGCCTATCTGCGGCGCTCGCGAGTGTGCTTCAGGCACAACCTCCGAGCGCCGTTGTCGTACATCCAGGGGGACGGAGCTCCCCTGCGCACGAGGTTGTGTGGACCCATGAGTGACGGCAGTCATGTGATATCAAACATCGATGAGCTGCTCGGGGTGCTGCCGCCGGGCGTCCGGGCGCGGCTGGAGCAGCACGAGGCACTGGACGACCTCCTGGAGGTCGTCATCGATCTCGGGCGGCCGATCGAGGCGCGTTTCCCGGCCACCTTCGAGGTGCTGGGCGGCTGGCCCGCGACCCAGGAGGACCTGGCACACGTGGTCGAGCGGGTGAGCCAGTTCGGGCTCGATAACCGCGCGGGCATCGAGCGCACGCTCCATCGCATCTCCGCCATCCGGAACCGCACCGGGAGGGTCATCGGCCTGACGTGCCGAGTCGGGCGGGCGGTGTATGGCACGATCGACATCATCGAGGATGTGATCGAGTCAGGCGTGAGCATCCTGCTTCTCGGGCGGCCCGGGGTGGGGAAGACCACGATGCTGCGCGAGGTGGCGCGGGTGCTGAGCGAGCAGTTCAGCAAGCGCGTGGTGGTCGTGGACACGAGCAACGAGATCGCGGGCGACGGGGACATCCCGCACCCGGCGATCGGCCGCGCGCGGCGCATGCAGGTCCCCACGCCCGACAAGCAGCACGCGGTGATGATCGAGGCGGTAGAGAACCACATGCCCGAGGTCATCATCATCGACGAGATCGGGACGCAGGAGGACGCCTTCGCCGCCCGGACCATCGCCGAGCGAGGGGTCCAGCTCGTGGGGACGGCGCACGGGAACAACCTCGACAACCTGATGGCCAACCCGACCCTCGCGGACCTCATCGGCGGCATCCAGGCCGTCACGCTGAGCGACGAGGAGGCTCGTCGTCGCGGCACCCAGAAGACGGTCTTGGAGCGAAAGGCGCCGCCCACCTTCCAAACGCTGATCGAGATACTGGAGATCGACCAGCTCGCCATCCACCACGAGGTGGCGCGCACGGTCGACCGGCGACTGCTCGGAGGCGAGCTGCGCCCGGAGGTCCGCCGGCGGCGAGCGCAGGGCGGGATCGAGGTCGTGCAGGGGGCGCCGGAGGCGGAGCTATCGGTGCCCGACCATGCGAGCCCGCTCGCCGCGCAACTGGCCGCGGCCGCGGATGTCGCCCGCGCCAAGAAGCTCTACATCATGGGGCTGACCCGCAGCAAGGTCGAGAAGGCGATCCGCGAACTCCGGCTACCCGTGGTGGTTGTGGAGCAGGCGAAGCAAGCGGAGATGGTGATCGCGCTGACCGGTCACCGCCGCTCGTCCCGGCGCCCGGGAGAGTCCCCGCCCCCGACCGCCCAGATGCTCGAGGTCCGCAGCAACACCTACGGCCAGATCTACGAGGCACTGCGGGAGAGCTTCAACGTGGGCGTGACCGCACGCGAGGAGTTCGCCGTCCGCGAGGCGGAGGGCGCGCTGAAGCGCGTCCTCCAGAACCACGAGAGCATCGAGCTCGCCCCGCAGAACGCCTACATCCGGCGCCTCCAGCACGAACTCGCCGCCCAGTACGACGTCCGCTCCTTCAGCGTCGGCCATGACCCGCGACGAAGGGTCCGGCTCGCCCCCTGACGAAGTACCTCCTCCGGTGGCTGTGAGGTCGTTCGCCCGAGCCGTGAGACCGGCCCGGTGCGACACTCGGCGCGCGTGAGGGTTCGGCCATGCAGAGCGACAGGAGCAACCTGCTGAAGATACGGAAGCTCAAGGTCAACAACTTCCGGTGCTTCGGGGAACACGAGTTCGAGCTCTCAGACGAGTTCAACGTGCTCGTCGGCGCCAACGAGTCGGGCAAGACGGCCGTGCTGGACGCACTGGCCACTGGCCTGGTCCCGGTGTGTCGCGGCCTCGGGACGGACCCCGACCGACACGCAGAACTCGCTGCCGATGACGTGCGCCGCGTTACCTACCCCGGCCGCAGCGTGGAGCGCCAGCTCCCAGCCCGTCTCTGCTGGGTCCTTCAGCTCAACCGGGAACTCGCCCAGTGGGAGACGTCCATAGAGCGCAGTGGCTCGCCACAAGGCAACCCGGGGAGAGTCGAGGCGGCCATGCTGGCTACCAGCACGGCAGTCGGGGGAGGGGAGGACGTGGTCCTGCCTGTCGTCTGCTACTACCCGGCAGAGCGCCAGACCGGGACCATGGCGGGAGGGGATGCCAGGAAGTACGCGCCGGGCCCGCGCGCAAGCGGCTACCACATGTGCATGCGGCCCTCCTTGAGGGAGGAGTCCTTCCTGCACTGGTTTGCCGCGCTCGAGATGGACAGCTGGCAAGTAGGCCGGACGGCACCCGGACTCGCGGCCGTGAAGGCGGCCGTGACGTCCTGCATTCCGCACTGCCGCGACGTCCTGTACCGCGCCATCGAGGCGAGCGTTGTCGCCGTGCTGGCCGAGGGCCGGGAGCTGCCTTTCCGGATGCTCAGCCACGGGGTGAAGAACGTGCTGGCTATGGTCGCAGACATCGCTTGGCGGAGCTTCGTCCTCAATCCGCACTTCGGGGAAGCGGCACCGGCCGAGACACCGGGGGTCGTCCTAGTCGATGAGATCGACCTGCATCTGCACCCCACATGGCAGCGCACCGTCGTCGACGACCTGCGCCGTACATTCCCGAGGGTGCAGTTCATCGCCACCACACACTCGCCGTTCATCATCCAATCGCTGGAGCCGGGCGAGCTCATCAACCTCGACGAGCGAGAGCCGGCGGAGTACTCGGACCAGCCGATCGAGGACATCATTGAGAACGTCCAAGGCGTCGAGGAGCCGCAGGTGAGCACGCGTCGGCGGCAGATGATGAAGGCGGCCCAACGGTACTTCGAGGTGCTGGAGCAAGCAGAGAAGGCCCCGCCCCATGAGAAGGAGCGCCTGAAGCGCGAGCTCGACGAGCTATCGAGGCCGTTCAGTGACAACGTCGCCTACCACGCGTCCCTCGCCTTCATGGAGGCCAAGCGCGAAGCGGCAGGCTTAGGGGACGGCGAGTCATGAGGCCTGTGGACCGCGGCGACGCGCCGCCGGACGCCGAGGGGATAGCCGCCACCTTCGAGCGGCCCGAGGACATGAAGCCTCACCTCGAAGCCCGTCTCGGGCCGTACTGCTCCTACTGCGAACGTCGCGTCTCAGTGAGCTTGGCCGTCGAGCACAAGCAGCCAAAGGGGTCTTGGCCTGGGGGCACGCTCGACTGGGGCAACGTCCTTCTCGGGTGCGCGAACTGCAACTCGTCGAGACCCAAGCACCCGATCAACCTAGACGACTACTACTGGCCAGATCGCGACAACACAGCTAGGGCCTTCGCGTACGTCGCAGACGGGAGCATTGCCATCCATCCTCAGCTTAGCGCAGACCAGGCAGCCAGGGCACAGAGCACCCTGGAGCTCACTGGCCTCGATAGGCGTCCCGGGCACGCTCGGCTCAGCCCCCTGGACAAGCGTTGGCTGGACCGCTTCGAGGTGCGGCGCATCGCGGAGGGTTCCCTTGAGGATGTCCGGAGGCACGCGACCGAGGAACAGCGCCGCAAGGTCGTCCGCCAGGCCCTGTTCTGCGGCCTCTGGTCCGTCTGGATGACCGTGTTCCGCGATGATCGGGACATGCTCAGGCGGCTGATCGAGGCGTTCCCCGGCATCGCGAAGGACTGCTTCGACGAGCAGTGCCGCCCAGTGCCTCGCCCTGGTGGAGCGCTCTGATGGCTGACACCCAACGTGGCTGTTTCATTGTGATCGAGGGCCCCGAGGGGGCGGGGAAGTCGAGTCAGGCCCGCCGGCTGCGGGCGGCGTTGGAGGCGCGTGGGCGGAGGGTGATCCTGACGCACGAGCCGGGTGGGACGGCCACTGGGGAGGCGACCCGGCAGGTGCTGCTCGACGGGCGGTATCACGAGATGACGCCGCTCACCGAGCTGTTCCTCGTCTGTGCGTCGAGGGCGCAGCATGTGGCGGAGGTCATCCGGCCGGCGCTCGCGGCGGGAGCGGTCGTGGTCAGCGACCGGTTCAGCCCCTCGACCATCGTCTACCAGGGCTACGCGGGGAGCGTGCCGATGGAGACGGTGGTGGCCTGCGACAGTGCCGCGCGACAGGGGCTGCTCCCCGATCTCACCATCATCCTCGATGTGTCGCCCGAGGACGGGCTGGCCCGCGGCTTGAGCGGCGCGCAGGGGGACCGGATCGAGAGCAAAGACCTCGCGTTCCATCGCCGCGTCCGAGACGGTTACCTGGAGTACGCGGAGACGGCGGAGGAGCCGTGTGTGGTGGCGCCGGCGGGGGCGTCGGAGGATGAGGTGGCCCAGCAGGTGCTGGCGTTGGCGCTGAAGTGCATCGGGGAGGATGGGTAGGGGTTGCCAGTTGCCGGTCCGGGGACCGACCGGCCTACACGGGATTGGAGAAGTGAGTTGCCCTTTGCCGACATCGTGGGGCACGAGGGCCCGAAGAGGGTGTTGCAGCGGGCGATCGTGGGGAACCGCGTGTCGCACGCGTACCTCTTCGAGGGGCCGCCCCTCGTGGGGAAGACGCTGACGGCGAAGACCTTCGCCAAAGCGCTGACGTGCGAGCAGCCACCATCCGTCGGCGAGAGCTGCGATGCCTGCCCCACGTGTCTCGCCCTCGAACGAGAGAACCACCCCGACTTCCTTCTGGTCCGCCCCACCTCCAAGATCGAGCTGAAGGACGACGAAGGCGGCAAGGAGACGGCCGAGTTCGCGGGCTCGATGATCAACGTCGAGGCCATCGCGCGGCTGATCTCGGATGCCAACCTGCGCGCCGTGAGGTCAAGGCGGAAGGTGTTCATCATCGCCTCCGCCGAGGCGATGAACCCGACGGCCGCCAACCGCCTGCTGAAGACGCTGGAGGAGCCGCCCGGGCGGACCACGATCGTGCTGACCACGGCGAACCTCTCGGCGCTGCTCCCCACCATCGTGTCGCGGTGCCAGCTGGTGCGGTTCGGACCGGTCCCGGTGCCGGAGGTGCAGGCGGCGCTCGAGAAGCGCTTCCCGGAGATCGACCGAGGGCTGATCCGGTCAATGGCGGCGCTCTCGGGCGGGCGGTTCGGCTGGGCCGAGCGGCTGCTCATGCACCCCGACACCATCGCGATCCGACGCGAGCTGCTCGACCTCACCGCGGACCTCCCGACCAAGCCGATGGTCTACTGCCTGCGGGCAGCGGAGACCCTCGTCGATGCGACGGAGCGCTGGTGGCTTGCCACCTCGGAGAGCGACCAGGCGACCAGGGCGCTGAAGGAGCACCGCGACCGGGTCCTGCGCACGAAGATCGGGGACCTGCTGGACATCCTGGTCACGTGGTTCCGCGATCTCTCGCTGGCCAGGGAAGAGGGGACGGGCGACCTGCTGATCAATGCCGACCGAACGGAGCAACTCCAAGCGGCGGCGGCCCGCGTGCCGGTCAGTGGGCCGAGCGAGGCGTCGGCGGCGGTTCGTCGGGCCAGGGAGAGCATCGCAGGCAACGCCAACCTGCGGTTGACGGTGGAAGTGATGCTGGCGGAGGTGTGGCAGGCGCTGCAGGCGGGATGACGGGATGGCAGGCAAGGATGCCTGCCCTACGCGGTAGCAACCCCCATGACCACACGGGCCCTCATCATCGGCATTGTAGCGGTGCTGCTGCTCGGGATCGGCACGCCCTACAGCGACCTCGTGATGCAGGGCACGTGGGTCGGGCTGACCGCCTTCCCGATCAGCAGCCTGTTCGTGCTGCTCGTCCTGGTGACGGTGGTCAATGCGGCGCTGCGGCGGTTCCGCGCGGCGCTCAGCCCCGCGGAGCTGCTGTTCGTCTATTGCATGGCGCTGGTGGCGGCGGGGATTCCCTCGTTTGGGCTTACCGCTCTCTTGATCCCGTACCTCGCCGGGCCCTTCTACTTCGCCAGCCCCGAGAACCGCTACGCGGAGATACTCCACCCGCACATCCCGTCGTGGTTCCACCCCCGAAGCGAGACGGCGATCACGGCGCTATACGAGGGCCTGCGGGGATCGGCGACGATCCCATGGGGGGAGTGGGTGACGCCGCTCGCTACCTGGACGGTGCTCGTGTTCGCGGTGTATGGGGTGTTCTTCTGCCTGAGCGCGATCCTGCGGCGGCGATGGGTGGATGACGAGAAGCTGGTCTTCCCGCTGGTGCACCTGCCGGTGGAGATGGCGCTGGGCGAGGCGAAGCAGGGGGCGGACGTCGCGGCGCGGTTCTTCCGCAACCCGATCATGTGGTGCTTCTTCGCGGTGCCCTTCCTGATCCACACGGTGAACGGGCTGCACTACTACTACCCGACCATTCCCACGATCAACGTTCATCTCATCTCGCTCGACGGGTACCTGCAATCGCGGCCGTGGAACGCGATGTCTCCCCTGTGGCTGCGGTTCCTGTTCAGCATCATCGGGCTGACGTACCTCTTGCCGCAGGACCTGTCCTTCAGCCTGTGGTTCTTCTACTTCTTCTTCCTGGTTCAGCAGGTCATCGCCTCGGCGTTGGGGTACCAGCCGGGATCGGTGCAGGCGTATCCGGTGCGGAAGTTCGTGGCGCACCAGATGATCGCCGGGATCATCCTCTACGCGGCCTACCACCTGTGGGCGGGGAAGCTGCGGCTGGGAGAGGTGGGGAGACGCGCGTGGCGAGACGATCCTACGGTCGATGACAGCCGGGAGCCGATGCCGTACCGAACAGCGATCATCGGTCTAGTGGTGGGGCTGGTGGTGGTGTGCGTGTGGGGAGCGATTGCGGGCGGGTCGCTGGTGGGGACGTTCGTCGTGTTCGTGCTGTACTTCCTGGTGCACCTCGTGGCGGTGCGGCTGGTGTGCGAGGGGGGGATGCTGTACGTACAGCACCCGTACCGGCCGCTGAACATCATGCTGTCGGCGGTGGGCAGTCGGGCCCTGGGGCCGCAGCGGATCACCATCCTGGCGCTGTTCGACCACCTGTTCATGCTCGACAACCGCAGCCCCCTCATGCCGGGGGTGATGCAGGGCTACCGCATCGCCGACTCGGGGGGCTTGAGCCGGCGGCAGGTGGCGGGCGGGATGGCGCTGGCGGTGGTGCTGGCGGTCGTATCCTCGTACTTCTCGTACCTCAGGCTGATGTACAAGCACGGGGGCGCGGCGCTGCACCCGTGGTTTACCACGTACTACACGAACAACCTGTACTGCACGTGGACCTCGCACCTCATCTCGGGCGGTGAACCGCCCCAGCCGCGCGAGTTCATCACGATGGGGATCGGGGCGGCCAGCATGTGGGCCATCCTGTTCATGCACCGCACCTTCCTCTGGTGGCCGTTCCACCCGATCGGCTACTTGATGGGCGCCTCCTGGCCCATGATCAACTTCTGGTTCCCGATCTTCCTGGGGTGGGCGATCAAGTCACTGCTGATGCGCTACGGGGGGGCGAAGGTCTACCGGAAGCTGCTGCCGGGGTTCCTGGGGCTGGTGCTGGCGGAGTTCTTCGCCGCGGGATTGTGGGTCGCCATCGACGCGATCGCCGGCGTGCGAGGGCACCAGATCTTCTCGTTCTGACCTGGGGGTCGCGTAGGCCGGGGAACGACACGGCCGCCCCGCTCGGGGCGGCCGGGTCCTTGAGAGCCGGGCCGTTGGCTCACGGGGTAATAGTTGGGCCAGCGGTCCAGGCGGCCGGAGGGCCGGTGGCCCAGCCGGTGCCATGCTCGAACCGGAAGCGGTACTGGTAGCTGCCGGTCTGGTTGATGACGAGCTTGCCCCGGTAGATCATGCCGGTCGTGAGGTCACCGCCCGGCAGTGGTGTGAGGGCAACCGAGCCGAAGAGGGCGCCGTCGCGGTTCACCTGCAGCCGGGCGAAGTTCGGAGGCACACCAAAGGAGTCCTGGTACTTCACCCGGAAGACGAAGGTCGTCCCGACCGGGCCGGCGTTGGGGTTGACGCCATCGGTGAGATACCCCGGGTTGCCCACCCAGGAGAGCGTCGGCGGCCGGGGCGGGGGGACGGCGTGGCCCGCCTGGATGAGACCCCAACCGAAGGTCGTGTCGTAGCCGGGGTCGCCGAGGTCCTCGCACGTGGAGGTGAGGCGGTCGAAGACGCCCTGGCGAGTGTGGAAGTTGTTCTGAGACCAGATCAGGGCGGCCAGGCCGGACACGTGCGGGGTAGCCATCGACGTGCCCATCCAGCCAAAGTAGCCGAAATCGGTGGGCGAGGCCTCGAAGGTGTTCTGGATGATGCCGTTCGCCTCGCCCCCGCTGGTGTCGCCGCCCGGCGCCACCACATCGACGCCATCGCCCCAGTTCGAGTAGTACGCCAACGCCTTGTTCCGATCGACCGCGCCCACGCCCAGGCACTCCGGGTACTGGCCCGGGTAGCCGGTCGGCGGGTTCTCCGCGCCATCGTTGCCGTAGGCGGCGATGAACAGAACGCCGTTGTCGTACGCGTAGATCACGGCGTTGTGCTTCGTCCTGCTGTCGCTGCCGCCGGCGCTGTAGTTAATGATCTTGGCGCCGTGGTCCGTGGCCCAGTGAACGCCATCCGACATCTGTGGATGCGAGCCGCCGTCGGGGCCGAGGCTGCGGACGGGCATGATGCTCACGTTGAAGGCGACCCCCGCGACTCCCAGGGCGTTATTGGTCCGCTGAGCGATCGTGCCGGTGACGTGGGTGCCGTGGCCGACCTCGTCATTGGGGTGAGTGTCGCCATCGACCGCGTCCTTCGGACTGACGAAGGTCGCGCCATCGAGGTCCGGCGCCACCAGGAAGCCGCTGTAGTCCTCGAAGGCCACGCCGGTGTCGAGGACGCAGACGACGATGGAGCTGCTCCCGCCGCCGACCTTGTTCCAGGCCCTGGGCACGTGGATGAGCGGGAAGTTCCACTGCTGGCTGTACATGGGGTCGTTGGGCGTCATGGCCGGGTAGTCAAGGTAGGTGGGCTCGGCGTACTGCACGTCGGCCCGCCGGCGGTAGCTGTTGACCATCTGCCCGACGTCTCTCCCGGCGGGGATGCTGATGACGCGGAGCCCCCGGGTGAACTCGCTGACATAGGTGACCTTGCCGCCGAGAGAGGCGGCCACCTCATCAATGCGGGCCCTGCCTACAGAGTCCCTGAACTTCACCGTAACCGTCCCCGGGTCGTAGGCCGGGCGCGCCTGGGCGGCCGCCTGGAGCCCGAGCGCGGAGGTGAGAGACGGATCGACCCAGGCCAGCGCGTTGGTTGCGAGGCACAGCAAGGCAGCCAGGGCGAGGCCAACCCCCACCAGACGTGCACTGCGCGATACGGCCTGGTGAGCGATCATGCGTAACGTGGCTCCTTTCGCGAACAAGCGTCCTGCTGATGCGTGCGGCACAGCAGGTTCTCAGGTCCCAGAACGAGACCATCACCGAGCTACAACCCGCCAGGGTCGCGGGCGGCCTCCCAGAGACGCCCAGACGAGGGGCGACCCGAACTTACTGAGTCCCGCGTAAGTAGGAAACCTGGTACAGTCCACGCGGCGCCTGGACGACGGCGCCTTGGTCCAGTCCCGGTTTGCCTACTCACGCGAGACTCAATGGGGCCAGGACGCTGTAATGCTCGGGTCGGGCCTCCAGGCGGCACGCCTGCCCGACGCCCGACCCCAGCGCGACACTGACCGCCACGCTCAGACGGCTGCGGGAGCGACTGGGCGAGCGCAACAACGCGCCACCCCTCGGTGGGGAGCGTCAGTCATTCCCTGTGTTCGCCGTCCGGCACCCCGGCACCTGCTCGACTCCGACCCGAGCGGCCGTCTCGTGGCCGCGGGTCCCCCCACCCGCACCCGCAGACAGAGGCACCGGCACTGCGGGTCGGGAGACCCGCGGCCTCGGAAAGGTCGGAGATAGTGGCAGCTCTGGGATCTTGGTTCGGACGGCCCGCGCTCCAGGGAGACGGCATGGCCAATGTCTCCTTGACGAGCGGACCCGTCCTTCAGTATAATGTCCGGGCGATTAACGGAGGGCAAAGGCGGAGGGCCCAGGTTAGCTGCCGAACGGCCAGTTGCCACCTGACGAAGCAACCATTGAACCCATTGTCGCAGCACCGATCATGCAGGCAGAGGCCGTTGCGAGGGCGCCCAGAGGGCAGAACGCACCGAAGGCATGACATGGATTGATGTCGCTTCGGTTGCGCTGTTCGTAGTCGTCGGGGTAGTGGAGGCGAAGCGGGGGTTTCTCCCGGCGGCGGTTGATCTCTGCCTGATGCTGCTCGGTCTGAACCTGTGCAAGCAGTTGACGGGGGCGGTGGCGTCATCCCTCGGCTCACGAGCGATGGCGTTCGGGTTGCTCTTACTGCTCTGCGTGATCGTGGCGGCAGTTGCCAGCTCGCTGATCGACAGGCATACGAAGTGGGAGATCGGTCCGTTCGACTCGGCGGCGGGGGGGATCGTGGGTGTGGTCGTAGGGCTGGCCGTGGCCCACGGGGTGTACCATGCGGTGGCGCTGAGCGGGGCAGGGGGGCACGCACTGGTCGCGCGGTCGCTGCTGGCGCCGGAGATCTACGAACTGCGCGCGATGCACAGTATTGGCGACGCGCTGCGGAGCCTGGGTGGCGGGCCAAGGATCACGGATCGGGTGAAGAAGTCGCAGGAGTAGCGCAGTGACACCTCAGCCCAGCGAGGGCGAGCGGGTGTACGATCTGCAGACCGTCGACATCCTGCGCGAGCGGCTGGACGCTTCCTACTCGGAGGCGAAGGAGGCGCTCGACGCGACCCAGGGCGATGTCGTGTCCGCCCTGGCGTACCTGGAACAGAAGCGGGTGGCACAGTCGTCGGACCTGGCTTCGTTCGTGCGGGAAGTGGTCGAGGAAGTCCGCACCGTCGTAGACGGTCAGGAGGTGAAGTCGGCAACCGTCATGCTGAAGGGAACGCCGCTCTTCACGGCGCCGATCGCCCTGGTGGGCGCGGCGGCGGGAGCGTTTGTGCTCTTCAGCCTGGTCTTGAGCCATTGTCGCATTGAGGTAGCCACCGGTGAGCGGGATGAAGGTGGGGCAGGTGAGAACCCTCCGATCAGCCTAGCCGAGGTGACTCATGGTCAATGCTGCTGAGTTCTTCAGAGAGGCCTCCACTCGAAAGAGCCAGCCGTACTTGCCGTTGAGCGACGAAGAGCTTGTCCACCGGGCCCAAGATGACAACGACATACAAGCCTGTGAGTACCTCCTCTACAAGTACCGCAATCTTGTCCGATCGAAGGTGAAGTCGTACTTCCTCATCGGCGCCGAGCGCGATGATCTCCTCCAAGTGGGCATGATCGGCCTCTGGGAGGCGATCATCGACTTCCGCCCCGACCGGCACACCAGCTTCGCCTGCTTCGCCAAGGTGTGCATTCAGCGGCAGATGATCTCCGCCATCAAGGCGGCGACTCGGCAGAAGCAGACCCCGCTCAACTCGTCGATCTCCCTGGAGGCGACACCGAACGGCGACCGACGGGAGCGGGCGCTGGCGGAGATGCTGAGCTCCGACCGTGAGGTCGATCCGGAGACCATCGTGCTGGGCTCGGAGGGCAAGCGCATCCTGCAGCAGTGCCTCCAGCGGGAACTCTCACCCTTCGAGTGGCAGGTGCTGGCAGCGTACCAGACCGGGAAGTCGTATAAGGAGATGGCGGACGACCTCAACTGCAAGATCAAGTCGATCGACAACGCCCTCTCCCGCATTCGGCGGAAGCTGCCCCAGGTGGCTCCCGAGCAGGTGTCCCGGATGGACGTCGAGGTCAACTAGCCTCGCGCGGCAACCAAACGCCGATTCCCGGGCGGGTCGAATGACCCGCCCGGTGTGCTGACGGAGGACCTCAGACCTCAGAGCAACGTCGAAGGCGAGGAACTCGGGACTCGGAACCAGGAACCAGAGACCAGGAACGCCGTAGGTGTGTGCGATGACATTCCAACGTCTGCTCTCGAGGCTCGGCGACTACTGGGAGCGGCAGGGGTGCGTGCTGGCGCAGGCATACGACCTGGAGGTCGGCGCCGGCACCATGACGCCGGACACGTTCCTGCGCTCACTCGGACCGGAGCCCTGGAACGTGGCCTATGTGCAGCCGTGTCGCCGGCCGGCCGACGGGCGCTACGGCGAGAACCCGAACCGGCTCTGGCGCCACTTCCAGTACCAGGTCGTCATGAAGCCCTCGCCGGATGACATCCAGGAGCGCTACCTCGGCAGCCTGGTGGCGCTGGGGGTCGAGCCGCTCGACCACGACATCCGCTTCGTGGAGGACGACTGGGAAGCGCCGACCCTGGGTGCAGCCGGGGTGGGGTGGGAAGTGTGGCTCGACGGGATGGAGATCACGCAGTTCACCTACTTCCAGCGGGCGGGGGGCATGGACTGCCGGCCGGTGTCGGTCGAAATCACCTACGGGCCGGAGCGGCTGGCGATGTGCCTGCAAGGCGTCGACCACTACCGGGACCTGCTCTGGAACGAGACGGTGACCTACGGCGAGATCCGGTACGAGGAGGAGAAGCAGAACTCGGGCTACGCGCTGGAGTACGCCGACATCGACATGCTCCGGCGGCTGTTTGACACCTACGAAGGCGAGGCGAACCGGTGTCTCGAGGCCAAGCTGGTGCTGCCGGCTTACGACTACGTGCTGAAGTGCTCGCACGCGTTCAACCTGCTCGATGCGCGGGCCGCGGTGAGCGTGACGGAGCGCGCCGATGTCATCGAGCGCGTCCGCAAGATGGCGTGCCGGGTGGCCTCGGCGTACGCGGCGCATCGGGAGGAGATCGGACATCCGCTACTGACTGAAGCTGCCGCCCCGTAGGTCAGGCCTTCGTCGGGTGCAGGAGCGGCTTCAGCCGCCACGATGGACGTTCCGGGATCGCGGCTGAAGCCGCTCCTGCAATGGCATGAGGCGTTCAGGGAGCGACTGGTTTATGGCCCACACGGCCCTCCTGGAGATCGGTGTTGAGGAGATTCCGGCGAACGTCGTGCTGCCGGCTTTGGGGCAGATGGCGGCGCTCGCGGCCGCGGGGCTGGAGAAGCGGCGGCTGGGGTTCGGTGGGGTCCGGACCTGGGGCACGCCGAGGCGCCTGGCCTTGACGGTGACGGAGCTGGAGGAGAAGCAGCCAGACCAGGGACTGGAGGTCAAGGGGCCGGCGGCTTCAGCCGCCTTCGACAAGGACGGCAAGCCCACGAAGGCGGCTGAGGGATTCGCACGGAGTCGTGGAGTGGAGGTCGGTCAGCTCGAGGTCCGCGAGACGGACAAGGGCCCGTTCGTGTTCGCCCGAGTGCGGGAGGAGGGACGATCGGCCGTTGAGGTGCTCGCGGAGCTGTGGCCGGAGATCATCCGCCAACTGACCTTCCCCAAGACGATGCGCTGGGCCGATGTCAGCACGCGCTTCGCCCGGCCGATTCGGTGGCTGGTTGCGCTCTACGGCGAGCAGGTGGTCCCGTTCGAGGTGGCGGGCGTAGTGTCAGGGCGGAAGTCCCGCGGGCACCGATTCCTGGGCGACCGCGAGGTAGAGCCAGCCTGCGCGGATGACTACGAGGGCGCCCTCGAGAGGGCGTTCGTCCTGGTGGACCACGAGCGGCGGACCAGCCTGATCGCGGAGCAGGCCCGGGCGGCCGCGGCGGAGGTGGGGGGACATCCGCGGATCGCGCCGGCGCTGCTGGAGGAGGTTGCGTTCCTTGTCGAGTACCCGACGTGCCTCGTCGGCTCGTTCCCCGAGCGGCACCTCCAACTGCCGGAGCCGGTGCTGGTCACGGTGATGGCCAAGCACCAGCGGTACTTCCCCGTCGAGAACGCAAGTGGGGAGTTGCTGCCGAGGTTCGTGGCGGTGCGAAACGGAGACGACCGGGCACTGGCCACGGTGGCCTCGGGGACTGAGAAGGTGATCGAGGCGCGGTTTGCCGACGCCGAGTTCTACTACGGGGAGGACACCAAGCGGCCGCTCTCGGCGCGCCTGGCGGAGCTGGAGCGGGTGACCTTCATGGACCGGCAGGGGTCGGTGCGAGACAAGACCGAGCGGATCGTCGCTCTGGCCCGCGCGCTGGCCGGTGAAGTGGGGCTGACACCCGAGGATGCACAGACGGCGGCGAAGGCAGCGGAGCTGTGCAAGTGCGACCTGGTCACGTACATGGTGCAGGACCTGACAAGCCTGCAGGGGGTGATCGGGGCCGAGTATGCGCGACTCGAGGGGTCGCCGGCGCCGGTGTGCCGGGCCATCGAGGAACACTACGCGCCGCGGTCGGCAGACGACGCGCCGCCGGCATCGAGCCCGGGACGCCTCGTGAGCCTGGCGGACAAGCTCGACAACCTCGCCGCGTGCTTCGCGCTGAACCTGGTGCCGAGGGGCACGAGCGATCCCTACGCTCTCCGGCGGCAGGCGGCGGGGATCGTGGCGATGCTGCTCGAAGCCCGGTGGCGGGTCGACCTGCCGGCCCGGCTGGGGAGCGCGCTCGGGATGCTGCCGCAGTGTGACGTGGCGCCGGAGGATGCTCTCAGCGCACTGCGCGACTTCTTCGGCCTGCGGCTTGATGCCGTGCTGGAGGGGAAGGGTGTCGCGTACGACATCCGTCGCGCGGTGCTGGGGGCGGCGTGTTCCGATGTCCTTGACGCGCACGACCGGGCGCTGGCGCTGCAGGCGGCGCGCGAGGCCGACCCGAGGCTGTTCGAGGTCGCGACATTCGCTGCAGCGCGCATCGGCAAGATCGTGCGGCCCGCGGCGGACCAGGCCGCGGATGAGGTACGGCCGGGGCTCTTCGAGAAGCCCGTCGAGGGGGCGTTGGTCGATGCTCTAGGCAGGGCTCGGAGCCGTGTCGAGGAGCTTCTCTCAGAGCCGGGTGAGCGCGACCACGCAGCGGCGTGGGCGGCCCTCTCGGGACTTGAGCGACCGGTGTGGGAGTTCTTCGACTTCGAGAAGGGCGTCATGGTGATGGCGGCGGACAGGGCGGTGCGCGCGAACCGGCTGGCTCTTCTCCGCGGGGCGGACGAGCTGTTCCTCCGGATGGCCGACTTCACCGAGATCGTGGTCGAGTAGGGGCCGCGGGGACGGCACTCGTCGGAAGGAGGGCCGGCCCGGCGGCGAGCCGAATGCTGTTGCCATGCGCCTGCGCCACTTCCAGTGTCTGTTCGCCCTGGGCGCCGTGATCATCGGCGCGTCGATCGCCTCTCCACACTTCTGCACGCGCGACAACCTGTACGACGTCCTGCGGTTCGCGAGCGTAACGGGCGTCATCGCCGTCGGCATGACGATGGTCATCCTGACGGCGGGCATCGACCTGTCGGTCGGCTCCGGGCTGGCGTTGGCCAACGTTCTCGCCGCCGGCTTGCTGGTCTGGGGCGAGCTGCCCATCCCGGCGGTGTTCGCCATCTGCCTGGGGGCGGGCGCCGTCGTGGGGCTGGTCAACGGGTTGCTTGTCACGCGGGGTCGCTTGCAGCCCTTCGTGGCCACGCTGGCGATCATGCTCGTTGCCCGGGGCATCGCGCAGTGGTACTCGCACAACAACCCCATCACCGGGCTTCCGGAGGCCTTCGCCCGGCTGAACGGTGCGGTCGGAGGCACGCCGCAGGCGGCCAGTCCCGACGCCTTCGCGGGCGGCTTCCCGGTGCTGGGGCTGGTCTTCGTCGCGGTCGTGATCGCCGCCTGGCTGCTGTTGACCAGGACCACCTTCGGGCGTAACGTCTACGCGGTAGGGGGCAATGAGGAGGCCGCGAGACTCTCGGGTGTGCGCGTCGGCCTGGTGAAGACGGCGGTGTACGTGCTCTGTGGCGGCATCACCGCCCTGGCCGGGCTGATGCACACGGCGAAGATCAACGTGGGCCATCCGGCGGAGGGGATGGGGTTTGAGCTGGATGCCATCGCGGCCGTGGTGTTGGGCGGCACGGACCTCATGGGCGGCCGCGGGAACGTGCTGTGGACCTTTGCCGGCGCCCTGACGCTGCAGGTGATCACGAACATACTGCTCCTGATGAACTGCCCGCCGGCGATCGCGCGGGTCATCAAGGGCGCGATCATTGTGGCGGCGATTCTGCTTGGACGGTTGATCGACGTACTCGAGGCGCGCTTCTCTCGCGCACGCAGCTAGGTGGGCACCCCGGGCTGCGAGCTCCGGAACGTACGTTCGCACGACGATCGATGCAAGGCGAGTGGTCATGAAGCTCGGTCGCAAGGCCCTTCTGGGGACACCAGCAGACGCGGAGCTGCGGAGGCGGATAGGCGATCGGCGGATGGTGATCTGGTTCTACCGGTCGCTCCTGCCTTACTGGCCGCGGGTGTTGCTGGGAGTCGTCTCCATGCTGGTGGCGGCGGCAGCGGACAACGCGCCGCCGTTGCTGATGAGGTCCGTCTTCGACGATGTCATCACCCACAAGCACATGGAGCTGCTGGCGAAGCTCTCAGTGGGGCTGATCGGCTGCTTCGCGGCGAGCGCGGCCTTCGGGGGCATGCGGACCGCGGTGATGCACATTCTGGCCCAGCGTTTGGTGTATGACCTGCGGCGGATCACGCATCGGCACCTCCAGAAGCTCTCGCTCAGCTTCTTCGAGTCCACCTCGACCGGCGACATCATGTCGCGGCTGTCCAACGATGTCCAGGCCGTGGAGCAGATGGTGTCCCACGGCACCGACACGCTGATCAGCGAGAGCGTGCGGCTGCTCATCATGGTCGGCGCCATGACCGCGCTCCTATGGCAGCTGACGGGGCTGGCGCTGCTCCCACTGCCCATCTTCGTGGTCGCGATCGTCTTGTTCGCGCGGAGGATCAGGCCCTACTACCGCAAGGTGCGGGAGCAACTCGGCGAGATAAACGCTCACCTGCAGGAGAACATCACCGGCATCCGGGTGGTGAAGGCGTTCGCGCGGGAGGAGCACGAGGAGGAGCTGTTCGATCAGGCGAGCATCGAGTACTACCGGGCCTCGGCCAAGGGCATCTGGATGTGGGCGACGTTCTTCCCCGCGATGGGGTTCCTGACGTCGCTGAGCGTCATCATCGTCACCTTCGCCGGGGTGCGCATGCTGAGTGCCGGACAGCCGGGAGCGACGGTGGGCACGCTGGTGGCGTTCCTGGCCTACATCCAGAACTTCTACGGGCCGGTGCGCAACCTGATCCAGGTCCACAACATGGTCAACCAGGCGTTGGCCGCGCTGGCTCGGATCTTCGAGGTCCTGGACACGAACCCGGACGTCACCGATGCGCCGGACGCGAAGGCGCTGGGCCCGGTCAGGGGGGAGGTCGCGTTCGAGAAGGTGAGCTTCCGCTACCACACGGGCGAGCTGGTGCTGGAGGATGTGGACCTGGTGGCGGCGCCGGGGCAGACGGTCGCCATCGTGGGGCGCTCGGGCGCGGGGAAGACGAGCATCGTCAACCTAATCCCGCGCTTCTACGATCCCCTCGCCGGCGCGGTGCGGGTGGACGGCCATGACCTGCGGCAGGTCACGTCGGCGTCGCTGCGCAGCCAGATCGCCATCGTGCTGCAGGATACCTTCCTGTTCAACGACACGGTGACGGGGAACATCCGCTACGGGAGGTTGGAGGCGAGCGACGAGGAGATCCGACAGGCGGCGATCGCCGCGAATGCCGACGAGTTCATCAGGAACGATCTGCCCGAGGGGTATGACACGATCATCGGGGAGCGCGGGGTGAAGCTGTCGGGAGGCCAGAAGCAGCGGTTGGCCATCGCGCGGGCGCTGCTCGCCGATCCGCGCATCCTGATCCTCGATGAGGCGACGAGCTCGGTGGACACCGAGGCGGAGCGGATCATCCAGGCGGCGATCAACCGGCTGATCAAGGGGCGGACGACGTTCGTGATCGCGCACCGTCTGTCGACGATCGTGAAGGCGAACCAGATCATCGTGCTGGAGGGTGGGCGGATCGTCGAGCGCGGCACGCATGGGGAGCTGATGGCGCTGGGCGGCCTCTACCAGGAGATGTACGAGCGCCAGTTCGAGTTCCCGGACGTCGACGACTGAGAGCGATTCACCACGGAGACACAAAGACCCGAGGAACGGCCTGGCCCGTTCCTCGTGTCTTTGTGTCTCCGTGGTAGCCGTGCCGCTCGACATCAGCAGCAGCACGAGGGGAGCTGCATCTTGGCCGACTCGACGGTGTTCTTCAGGAGCATGGTCACCGTCAGCGGACCGACGCCGCCCGGAACGGGGGTGAGAATCCCGGCCACTTCCTCGACGCCCTCGGCGCAGTCGGGCTTGGGCGCCCCGACGTCGATGACGAGCGCGCCGGGCTTCACCCAGTCGGGCTTGATCAGGCCCGGTACGCCCGTGGCCGAGACGAGGATGTCGGCCTTGCGGGCGTGGGAGCCGGTGTCCTTGGTCTCGATGTGGCAGACGGTGGTGGTCGCGAACTTGTCGAGGAGGAGCAGGGCGACCGGCTTCCCCACGATCTCAGAGTGCCCGACCACAACGACCTCGGCGCCCTTGATCTCGCGGCCCGAGGCCTCAACCAGCTCGAAGACGCTCTGGGCCGTGCAGGGCGCAAGGCGACGGTCGCCATGGACGACGGCGCCGAGGTTCGCCGGGTGAACGCCATCGACGTCCTTCACCGGCAGGATTGCGGCCTGCATGGCGCGCTGGTTGATGTGCTGTGGCACTGGCGTCTGGAGGATGATGCCGGTCACGGAGGCGTCGGCGTTGAGCTCGGCGATGATGTCGGCGACCTCGCCCTGGGAGGTCTCTGCCGGCAGCTCGCGCAGCTCATACGGAACGCCCAGGCCCTCGCAGCCCTTGGCCTGCATCTGGGCGTACATGACCGCCCCGGGGTTCTCCCCGACGAGCAGAGCCACGAGCTTGGGTGTGATGCGCCCTTTCAGCCCCACCAACTCCCCCTGCAGCCTCTCCTTGATCTTGTCGGCGATCGGCTTGCCCTTCAGCAGTTCAGCACTCACAAGCGGGACCTCCTGGCCGCGGGCCGATCCCGGCCCGCGGTAAGTATGTTGGGATGCGGTTCACGCGAAGAAGCGCGTTGCCACTCTCCTGCCGTGCTTGGCGCCTCCGGCGGCTAGGTGGTTCCCTGCTGTCATTCACCGCACGACTCGGCGGACGACCTTCCGCCAGGTCTCCTCCGCTAGGGCATGGGACTTCCGCCCCGACTCCTCGAGAGCCTTCTGTATCTCCGCTTTGAAGGCCTCGTTAGTGATGACCGAGAGGTTGATGGCGACATTGAGCCAGGCGCAGTGCCGGGCGGCCTCGGCCAAGCGGACCGCACAGCCCACGTCGCTGATCAGGTTCGGGTTCCCGAGGTCGCAGAGCTCGGCGGCGAGCTCGATGCCACGGTCGCACGCCTCAGCGATGGCCTGGGGCACACCGGCCGCGGCCTGGCAGGCCTCCTGGATCGCCGCCTCGCGGGCGGCCTTCTGCTCGTCAGTATCGCGAGGGAGCTTGTAGGCCGCGCCGACCTGCGTGTAGCTCACCACGTCCGCATCGACCAGCTCAAGCAGCCGCTCCCTGACCTCGTCGAGGCCCTGGAGGATGGCCCGCACGCGCTCCTCGACGTTGGCGAACCTCTCCTTACCGACGGTGAAGTTGCCGACCATCGCTGCCAGTGCGGCGCCCAGCGCCCCGGCGAGCGCCGCGCCGCTGCCGCCCCCGGGCGCGGGCAGGTTGGACGCGAGGTCGTGCACGTACTGGTCGACCGAGCCGTGTCGGTAGTCGCTCATGCAGCTTCCCGCCTTCTCGCGCGGACTCCGCGCCACCCTTCGGACACTGCCGGAGGGCCACCTCCAACAGGCGACAGTCCCCATTTCGGCGGTGATGCTGCCGAAATGGTAACAGTCCAGGCAGTTGCAGAATGTGGTGGGCCGTTCGGGACTGTCCCCATTTGCCGCCGCCGTTCAGCGGCAAATGGGACTGTTTGAATGTATAGGTGCTGGCAGTTAGCAGGGGATCCCCCTGGTGATCGAGT
>Ga0315289_10000256_pt1 | contig 85579 bp, 65 predicted proteins | sample YL17G11_40_MG_FD_203452 | JGI IMG/M metagenome (GOLD analysis project Ga0315289, IMG submission 203452) | Sediment microbial communities from Yellowstone Lake, YNP, Wyoming, USA - YL17G11_40 | ecosystem: Environmental > Aquatic > Freshwater > Lake > Sediment | place: USA: Wyoming | collected...
GTGCCGTGATTTGTCCAAGACGAACATTGAAGAGACCATCCGTGACAGTCACTGAAGGACGAGTTTCGGTCCACAGCAGATTCCCCGCCGTGGAATCGGTGTAGAGCTTGAAGGTCATGGCTACGGTTGTATCCAGCGGACTGCCGCCCGTGTTTGTCAGGTAGCCTTGATAATTGATCTGCTGCGGCACCGCCGCAAGTACGCTTCCTGCGCACATCAGGCACAGGGCGAGCCAGATTGCGAATGGCTTTTTCATAACGACTTGCTCCTGGGGATTTAGTGATTTTTATCCATCAGATTCGCTTGTTCGGTTGTTCTGCTCTTTTGATTCGTGAGCTGCTGCAACTGCAACTCCAGATTTGTGACCCGTTCTTCAAGTCTGCTGTTCTGCGCCTGCAGCTTGGCATTCTGCTTCTGCAATTCCTGTATCGCGGCCAGTGCAATGCCGTCGGGATCGAGCGTCGAGATGGTCGTGTCGCTCTCGCCGACAGCAAAAAGCGCATGAAAGCTCTGGGCCATGGGACCGATGTGACGAATGCCGTTGGGATCCGCTTTGTAGCTCCATGTCTCGATGGGGAGACTTGCCACCTTATCAAGAATCTCTTCTGTGTTTACCCTGCCATAGCGATGTTTCTTGGTCGAGTCGCAGATGGCCACCCACGCCGTCTGATTGGCCGGAAGCCATGCCCCGTTGGCCAGCGAGGAGTACATGAAAACGCCGCCCGTAGCGCGCACAGTGAAGGTGTTGACGCCCATCGAATTCCGGTTCTGGTCATTGCCATCCGCCAAAACAAACGAGCCGTCATCTAATGCTTGTGCCCGGCGACCCGCGGCGAAGGAAAAGGCGCCAGATGCAGTATTGTATGTCCCTCCGCACACTGTGGAAGTGTATCCGCTGGCCGTATTGCTGTAACCGCCGCTGATGGTGGCGTCTTGTCCACTGGCAGTATTTGACGCACCTCCGCTCACCGTGGAAGAATAGGGACCACTGGCGCGGTTCCCCGAACCGCCACTTACCGTGGCATGCATGCCGCTGGCGATGTTGGCTCGCCCACCCCCGATAACCGATTGATACCCTGAGGCTGAATTGGAATCCGCATACGAAGTTCCTCCGCCACCCCCCGCGATCACCGAATACTCCCCGCGTGCGTAGTTCAGGTAGCCACCGCCCACAGTGGCAGCCGTGCCTGTTGCCGCATTGCCGCCACCGCCGCCCACAGCAGCGCGCCAGGCGCCGGCAATATTGCTGCTGCCGCCGCTTACGACGGATTCATCAGCGCTGGCGATATTATTCAGACCTCCGCCAATCGTTGCCGCATACTGGCTGGCAGTGTTGTTTTGGCCTCCCCCTATGGTCGCAGAGAAAGATATCGCCTGATTATTGGCGCCGCCACTCACCACTGCCGTGTAAGCACCTGCGCGGTTTCCCGAACCACCCGCCACCGTAGCATAAGTGCCGCTGGCGATGTTGGCGCGCCCCCCGCCAATGACAGATTGCGCCCCGGAAGCCGAATTGGAATCGGCATAACCACCATCTCCTCCTCCGCCGGCCACCACAGAAAAATCTCCGCGCGCATTGTTGATGTAGCCCCCACCCACGGTGGCACATCGTCCACTTGCGTTGTTGCCGGCGCCCCCGCCTATGGTCGCCCGCCAATTGCCAGCGTTATTGCTGGCCCCGCCGCTTACGGTGGATTGATCGCCGTTAGAAATATTGCTAAGGCCGCCACCCACGCTTGCCGCATACTGGCTGGCGATGTTGTTTGCACCTCCTCCTATTGTGGCATCGAAAGAAATTGCCTGATTGCCGGTACCGCCGCTCACTACTGCTGCATAACTGCTGGCGGTGTTGCTCAGGCCACCTCCTACAGTCGAGTAACTGCCAGAAGCCGTGTTCTGTTGTCCGGCAACGAAAGCATAAGTGCCCGGATTAGAGTTGCCCGAACCAATATTCGCCTTGCCGACGATGTTCACATCGCCGGTAATTGTCCCGCCGCTGGCTCCATCCACCGTGCCAACGCGATACGAATAGCCTACAGAGACAATGCGCGAACGCGGCGTCATCTCGGAGTTGTTTCCGACCGTGATGCCGAGCCAGACTTGGGCATTATTGAAGACAGCATCGCCAAGACTGGCAACCTGTCCGAGGCGGACATTGAAGAGACCATCCGTCACAGCGACAGAAGGTCGAGTTTCGGTCCACAGCAGACTTCCCGCGGTGGAATCGGTGTAGAGTTTGAAGGTCATGGCTACGGTGGTATCCAGCGCATTGCCGCCCGTGTCTGTCAAGTAGCCCTGATAATTGATCTGCTGCGGCACGGCTGCCCAAGCAGTCCCCGTGTACACGGGGATGGCCAAGACGGTCATGGCCAATGCAAAGAAATACATAGCGCGCTTCATGTGGAATCCTCCAAAAATATTACTGACCCAAGTGTCAATTGCCTTTTGCTGATCGTCAAGATATTTCAATATAGCCTACTTCCGCCCATTTGTCAAGAGAAATCTTCCTAAGGAACTTGAAGATTTCTTCTTTGAGTGGGTCGTTACCATTCAGTGCCTCCGAAAAAAAGGGCCGCACCGTTATTTGGCGCGGCCTTTTGTTTATGGTCATGAGAAAGGTTTGTTAATGCCAATTACATCCAATTCCGGGCGGATCAGGGGATCCGCCTCGACGAGAATAAGGGTCGGGGGATCCGCCTCGGCGAAACAGTGTTATCGTTCGCGAAGAACCGCCTGCGCTGCAGCCAACCGCGCTATCGGAACGCGGAACGGGCTGCAGGAAACATAATCCAATCCCACCTTGTGAAAGAAACCCACCGAAAGAGGATCGCCGCCGTGCTCACCGCAGATGCCTACTTTGAGGTCGGGTCGAGTCTGGCGTCCTTTGTCCGTGCCGATTTGGACAAGCTGACCGACGCCATTCATATCAATAGATTGGAAAGGATCATAGGGCACAATCTTTTCATTCAAATAGGAAGGCAAGAAACTTCCTGAATCATCGCGCGAAAGTCCCAGGGTCGTTTGTGTCAGGTCATTGGTTCCGAAGCTGAAAAACTCGGCGACGCGCGCAATCTCATCGGCTGTCAAAGCGGCGCGAGGAAGTTCAATCATCGTGCCCACAAGATACTCGATTCGCCGGCCCGCTTTTTTCATCACCTCATCCGCCACCCGCCGAACGATGCGAGCCTGCTCTTCCAGCTCGCGCACATAACCCACCAAAGGAATCATGACTTCGGGGTGCACCGGTATCCCCTCGCTCTCGACCTGCAATGCCGCCTCGAAGATCGCTCTCGCCTGCATCTCGGTAATCTCGGGGTACACGATTCCGAGTCGGCAACCTCGATGCCCGAGCATGGGGTTCGCTTCGGCAAGCGACTCGACACGCGTCTTCACCTCTTTAGCCGTTTTTCCAAGCTTTGCTGCCAAAGCAGCCTGTGGTTTCGCATCATGCGGAAGGAATTCGTGCAGCGGCGGATCCAGAGTGCGAATGGTCACCGGACGCCCGGCCATGACGCGGAAGATTCCAACAAAATCTTCCTTCTGATACGGCAAAATCTTCGCCAGCGCTTTTCGGCGGCCCTCGGTGGTTTCGGCCATAATCATCTCGCGTACAGCATCAATGCGGTCACCTTCAAAGAACATGTGCTCGGTGCGGCAAAGCCCGATACCTTCGGCTCCAAGAGCGATCGCGTTTTCGCACTGGTCCGGTTGGTCGGCATTCGTCCGCACTCGCAGGCGTCGCACTTCGTCCGCCCACCCAAGCAGCTTGGCGAATCGTTGGTATACCGGCGCCTGCTCAGGTTTCAGAGTCTTGTCAAGGAGAACCTGCAGAACTTCGGAAGGCCGCGTCGGTATCTGGCCCTCGAAAATTTCGCCGGTTGTCCCGTCCAGAGAAATCCAATCCCCTTCGTGGAGTGTGCGACCTTTGACCTGCATGTGTCGCTTGGCATAATCAATCTCCAATGTTCCGCATCCGGCCACGCAGACCTTTCCCATCTGCCGCGCCACCAAAGCCGCGTGCGAAGTCATGCCGCCGCGCGCAGTCAAAATGCCTTCCGCCGCATCCATCCCTCGAATATCCTCCGGCGATGTCTCAGTTCGCACGAGGATGACATGCTTGCCTTTGGCAGCCCACGCTTCAGCATCGGGTGCATTGAATACAATCCGGCCTGTCGCGGCCCCCGGCCCGGCATTCAGTCCCTGTGCCAAAGCAACGGCCTTTTTCTTCGCCGCCGAATCAAAAACCGGCCGTAAGAGTTGATTCAGTGCATCAGGCTCCACGCGCAGGAGCGCTTGTTCCTTCGTGATAAGCTCCTCTTCGACCATCTCGACCGCCATCCGAATCGCCGCGGGCCCCGTCCGTTTTCCCACGCGACATTGGAGCATCCACAGCTTTCCGTCCTGAATCGTGAACTCGATGTCCATCATATCGCGGTAATGCTTTTCGAGAGTCTCTGCGATTCCGACGAGCTGTCGAAAAGGTTCCGGCATGACTTCTTCAAGAGATGGAAAGCGACTTTTTCGCTCGTCTTCCGCCATGCCGCGGCTCTGTGCCCAGTGGCGTGCTCCGGCCAAAGTCGTTTGCTGAGGCGTTCGGATTCCCGCCACGACATCTTCCCCCTGAGCATTCACCAGAAACTCGCCGTAGAAAACCTTCTCGCCCGTCGCCGGGTCGCGTGTGAATGCCACGCCCGTGGCACAATTATCTCCCAAATTGCCAAATACCATCGCCTGCACATTGACCGCGGTGCCCCAATCATCCGGAATGCGGTTCAAACGCCGGTACGCTTCGGCGCGAGCATTCTGCCAGGAACCGAAAACGGCGCCGATAGCTCCCCAAAGCTGCTCCATCGGGTCTTCGGAGAAAGGCTGACCCTTCCGCTCACGAATCGCCGCTTTGAAATCGGCCGCAAGACCTTTCAGGTCATCCACCGTGAGTTCGACATCGCAAGTGATTCCGCACGCCTTCTTTCGGCGTTCCATGAGAATCTCAAACGGGTCCTCCTCATCCTTCGATTCCGGTTTCAGATCCATCACCACATCGCCGTACATGGCGACAAAGCGGCGGTAGGAATCATAGACGAAGCGAGCATTTCCTGAACGCTTGATGAGGCCTTCTGCTGTGCGGTCGTTCAATCCCAAATTCAGCACCGTGTCCATCATCCCCGGCATCGAAGCGCGCGCCCCGCTACGAACCGACAGTAAGAGTGGATTCTCGGTGCTGCCGAATTTCGCGCCCATAATCTTTTCGACTCGCGCAAGGTTTTCAAGAAGCTCCTGCTCGAGTCCGGGTGGATAGCTTCGCTCTCTTTGATAGTAGGTGCAGACTTCCGTCGTGATGGTAAATCCGGGCGGAACGGGTATCTTCAGCAAATTCATCTCGGCAAGATTCGCCCCCTTGCCGCCGAGCAAAGCCTTCATATCCGCCCGGCCGTCCGCCTGATTATCTCCAAAAAAATAGATATGTTTCATCATTGAATTCTCCAAAACAGACCCGTTGGGTCAAATCGGTTCATGGGCTGTGACCGCTCACTTCAACAGAAAAACCTTTGTCACCGCCGAAAACTCGCCCGCTTCAAAAGCAGCAAAATAAATGCCTGACGGAAATCCATCTGCCTTCCAGAGTATCCTCCCCTTTCCGGGATGCAAAAGACCCTGAGACAGCGTTGTCACTTCGCGACCTAACACATCAAAGATGCGCAGCCGAGCATCGGATAGCTTCGGCAGATTGAATTCAAAGGATACCGCGCTATTGAACGGATTCGGATACGCGCCATAGAAATGGAAATCGCCGACAATAGAAGGCAACTCGTGAACCGAGCTCTCGTACCAAGCGCGCTTAAGGATATTATTGTGCGGGTCAAAATCCATGGAGGAGAAACTGTCAGGCACGGAGACCGATAGAAGCTGCTCTGCGACGGCGTCATTCCAGACAACGACGGTCGTGTCCCAGCCCTCGGGATAATTGAATCGCAACTCAATGGGCATACGAAAGAGAGTCGCCGTCGTTTGAGCTTGCCGAACACGAACATGCACGAGATTTGAACTATCTTCATCCGCCCAATACGCACAGTAATATCTTGGATAGCCCCAACCGTAGACCCATTGCTGGAAGAACCAATGAAGGTCTTGGCCGGAAGCGGCTTCGAGTTCATGCTGCCAATCGTCCGTCACGGCATTGCCAAACGCGTAGCGCTCTCCGAAGCTGCGCCAAGCAGCGAAAAAGAGAGAATCGCCCAGCAAGCGGCGCAGCATGTGCATCACCGCTCCTCCTTTCTGGTAAACGGTATAGGACCAGTAATAGGAAGGATCATAAATCGGATAAACCTCGCCCGAAGAGAGATAGGGATTCATGATTTCATTCTGGACATAAGTGTCGTAAACCTCCGGCCCGCTCAAATGCTCCATCGCGAGTGCCTCGCAATAGGTAGCGAAACCTTCATTGAGCCACAGGTCCTCCCATTCGCCCAGTGTCACCCAGTTTCCCCACCACATGTGCGACATCTCATGCGCCAGCAGCCAATCGTAGGTGTGATTTCCTTGAACCGTTCCTTGGTCATGATGAACGCAGGTGACATGCTCCATATCGCCAAAGGTCGTCTGGGCATACGACATACGGTCAAAGGGATAGGGCCCGAAGCGCTCGACATAGCCTTCCAAAATCGCCGGAACATTGGAAAAGTGCGTGATGGCATCACCGGCTTCATTGGGATACACGAAATACTCGATTCTCGGCCCTTCTTCCTGCTGCACGCCGATGATGTAGTTGCCAATAGCAACGCTCATCAAGTAGGTTGACACCGGTTGGTCAAGCCGGTAGTGCCAAGTCTTCGTGCCATCGCCATGATTGAGAGTATCCACAAGAATTCCATTGGAAGAGACAGTCCTCGAAGTGGTCACCCGCCACCAGGATTCGAAAGTCGCTTTGTCGCAAGGATTGGAATAACAGGGCATGAAATAGTGCGGAATCGCCGGTGGGTCGGTTGACAGGCCGTCTCCCATGGAGAAAGCGACATTCGTGCGGAAAAAGAAGCCGCCCCAGGCATTAATTCCCGGTTCATGGTCCGGATGCCCATGATAGAAAATCTCCGCCTCCGTCGTCTCCTCGGGAGCAAGCGCGGGTTCAAAAATGAGCGTCAAACTGTCATTCCCGCCTCGGACATAGTCCAAATTGTGACCTTCCGCGTGCACGGAGTCTATCTCAAAACTGTGCAGACTTATCCAGGTTTCAGCTACCGAATCCTCCAGAGCCTGAAGCAAAATCGTGCAATGACCGTTCAAAGTCTGCGCTGTGATATCCACTTGCGCAGCCAACTGGTAGTTCAGAATATCCACATTATGCAGCGTATCCTCGTCGAGCGACCTAATGCCAGACGGCATGCGCACCGGACCGACACCGGGCATCGGTTTTGCCAAACCCAGACGCTGCGGCTGTGGACGCCCCTGTGCTATCCCTGCGCAAAGCAATAACGCGCTGATAAAAAAGGCTATGCTTTTCTTCATATCGCCCTCGTTTTCAATTTGCACTAATATAAGCGGAAGGCGAACGAATGTCAAGCAAGCCCTCGATAGCCTATCGGTGACGCAACAAAAAAGGCCTCCAGCTTACCCGGATAGCCTTACAAGGAGTCTCTCAATGAAAGCAGTCTTCAGCGAACCGAGTTCCCCTCCTTTACGACATGAAACGCTTGCAGTCCTTTCGGACCTTCCATCACTTCGAAAGTTACTCGGTCTCCCGCTTCGAGAGTTCGATAGCCACGGCCGCTGATGGATGAAAAGTGGACGAAGATTTCCTGCCCGTCAGAGGTTGCGACGAAGCCATACCCCTTATTCTTGGAAAACCACTTCACCACGCCGGTGCTTGCACACTCTGCAGTCGCAATCATTCTAATCCTGCTCGCGGATCTCTGAATTAGAAAGCCGTGCTATTTGATGTAACAGACGATGTTTCCCAAACCAGATCAGGGAACAATCGAGGTTGTCTTAGTTTTTAACGCACGAAGTCCTTGAGAGTTGCCGTCAGGGACTCAGCTACATTTGCGGTTCTCAGTTGCCCGAATGTAAAAAGTCCGGTTCCCCGCCGACAACCGGACTTGCATGGCTCGGACATTACTGTCCGTCGCTACTATGAAAAGGATTTCGGAAGTATGCAATGCACGGCGTAGCCCCGGGGGACGGCTCTCGTGGCCCAACTACCCCCGGGGGGTCCGAGACCCACCCCTAACACCATTAATACCATCGTTTTCTCAGGCTCACCCACACATCCGATCGCAAATCCCAAAATGGTGTTTTGGCAGGCCCTTGCCGTGCATCCTACCTCAATTGCAACTCGTGTGCCGTCGCGGCATGGACTGGAAGTGGAATATTCACAGGAGGAAAGATTGAAACAAGTCGAGGGCAGGCTGTGGGGATTTCGTGGAAGTTTGCCAAAGGCAGCATCGGGTTTCACCCAGCCACCGATGCCGTGGACGGCCTCCATCGGCACCTGACCCATGCAATAAAAAATCCCGCCGCAATTCGGCGGGATGGAACAGCCTCGTCGGGGCGACTGGATTTGAACCAGCGACCCTCTGCTCCCAAAGCAGATGCGCTACCGGACTGCGCTACGCCCCGAAGCTTGACAAATTTAGCAATTATGCCCGCGATTGTCAAGCTTCGGACAGGCTCCTGGCCAAAGTCGGCACCGGCTCCTTGCCGTAGGTGAAGTGTCCTGGGTCCGAGTTGTTGAATCGCTCGGCCAGATCGCGTAGATTGTGCCGTCCATCGTCCAACATTCCTCGCTCCAAGAGAAAAGCTTCCACGGTCGCCGGGTCTTGCTTCGCCAGACGAAGATAACGCTTCACCGTGTTCTTCGATAGACCAAAAAGCCTTGCCGTTGCCCGGATGCCCTTCCCATCCAAAAGGGTCTGGTAGATGCTTGCAATGGTCTCCCAATTGAGACGACTATCCCAGAAGGGGGTTCCCTTCAATTCGCTGAAGGTTTTGTTGCAGGTTTTACAGATAAGCAGCCGCACTTGCTTGCGCCCGTACTGAGTATAGAGGGCGATACTGCCGGCATGACGACGGTTGAAGTCAGAGCAATCGGGGTTGGGGCAAGTGAAATTCTTCAATTCCATGGTGTGTCCTTATAACTGGATTGTTTCATCCTATTTATCGGCACACCTCCGTTCAAGCTTTAGCGACCCGAAATCATGTTTCGCCCCGTCAACCTCCCCAGAGCATACCTCTCTTAGTCGCTTGACAATATAGAAAGCGTTTATTACATTTTGGCCGCGCTTCTCCGGACACCATATGCAGGTTCACCTGGATACGAGTCCGGTTCTTTGCCTCCCGGCTCCCCGCTTCAGGATTTCAAGGATACATCCATATCTCAAAACCGACCGTTCTTTTCTGTGAAACTTCCCAAATTAGTCGAAGAATAGAGCCTCCAGAGGAAATCCATGGCAAAAACAATTAAGAAAATTCTTGTGACTGGCTCAGTGGGTCAGATTGGCTCAGAGCTGACACTGGCCTTGCGTGAACGCTACGGAGCTGAAAATGTCATCGCGACGGGACGCAAGACAAAACCTTCCGACGCGTTGCTTCGCTCGGGTCCGTTTTATTTCATTGATGTGGCAAAAATGGAATCCGCCGAAGAGATGATCAAGAAGCACAACATTGATACGGTGTTCCACATGGCCGCCATTCTCTCGGCGGTGGGCGAAAAGAACCCGCAGCTTTGCTGGGATGTCAACATGAATGGACTCTACAACATCCTCGAGCTCGGCCTCAAGTACAATATGACACGCCTTATCATTCCGAGCTCCATTGCGGTCTTCGGGTCGGGGATTCCGCTCAATAACACGCCCCAGGAAACCGTTTTGAAACCGACGACCATGTACGGCGTGACGAAGGTCGCGGGAGAATTGCTTTGTGACTACTACTTTCGCCGTTTTGGCCTGGATGTGCGCGGCCTGCGTTACCCGGGCATCATCTCCAGCGAAACGCTGCCGGGCGGCGGCACCACGGACTATGCGGTCGAAATCTATTATAAGGCGGTCGAGCAGAAGCGATACACTTGTTTCGTCCGGGAAGATACGGCGCTGCCCATGATGTATATGCCGGATTGCATCAAAGCCACCCTGGATTTGGCGGAGGCCGATCCGTCAAAGCTGAAACACCACGCGGATTACAATCTCGCGGCCATGAGTTTCAGCGCGGGAGAACTTGCGGCTTCGATCAAGAAATATATTCCCGAATTCGTGGTGGAATACAAGCCGGATTTCCGGCAGGCCATCGCGGACTCGTGGCCCAATTCGATAGATGACTCTGCCGCACGAAACGAATGGGGCTGGCGACCCAGCTACGACCTCGACACGATGACCCGGGACATGCTGAAGAACCTCACCGCGCGACATCAGCAAGGCAAGCTCTACGGATAGCGCCAATCCCTGGGCGGAATGTGCCCGACCATGAATCCGCGTAACGCTTTAGGAGATGCCACTCGGCATTTCAGTACGAACAACCGACCCCAGGGAATGGCGCCGGGCGATGACGAAGATCTGGCCGGCGAAATCCCTGCGGGGAGATGGCCTTCGCGTATCAAACAAGCCGTTATCGGTCGGGCACGAAATCCCTTCGATCCGCGAATTTTCCAAAAAATCTCGCTCATCGCCTTTTTTGCTTGGGTCGGTCTTGGCGCCGACGGGCTTTCGTCGGCTTGCTACGGTCCGGAAGAAGCTTTCCGGGCTCTTCACGACTTTCCCTTCCTTGCTCCTTTTTTGGCCATCCTCGTTGCAGGAACGGTGCTGGTCATTTCGGCAGGCTATTCGCTTGTCATTGAGCAGTTTCCCTCCGGCGGCGGTGGCTATGTTGTCGCCTCCAAGCTCCTCAGCCCGCGCACGGGTGTCGTGGCAGGATGCGCCCTCGTCGCAGACTATGTTCTGACCATTGCGGTCTCTGTCGTTTCGGGAGCTTACGCGGTCTTCAGCCTGTTGCCGCCACAATATCTTTTCCTGCGCGTGCCCTGTGCCATCCTTGCTGTCATCGTGCTCATCCTGCTCAATCTGCGCGGAGTCAAGGAATCGGTTCTGGCGCTCTTGCCGATTTTCATGGTCTTCGTGATTTCGCACTTCGCCCTGCTCTTTTATGGCATGGCGATTCACCTCACGGATGTCACGGCGGCCAGCCAAACGGTGCTAACCAAGACGACGGCCACCATCAATGAATATGGCTTTATCTTTGTTCTGTTGATCATCTTCCGCGCTTACAGCATGGGCGCAGGCACGCTCACCGGCATCGAGGCTGTCTCCAATGGCATGCTTGTGCTGAAAGAACCTCGTGTCCAAACGGGCAAGCGGACCATGGCATATATGGCAGTTTCCCTTGCTTTCATGGCCGCCGCTTTGCTCTTCAATTATTTGTTCTTTGTCAGCAAACCTGTGACTGGCAAAACGCTCAATGCGGTCCTCTTCACGCAAATGGCAGGCTCCTGGCAAATTGCGGGTTGGCCTGTCGGTGATGCCATCGTATGGATCATGCTCATCTCTGAAGCTTTGATTCTTTTCGTCGCAGCTCAAACCGGATTCATTGACGGACCGCGCGTGCTGTCTAATATGGCAACGGACTCTTGGGTGCCGCATCGCTTTGGACATTTGTCCGAGCGTCTCGTCACCCAAAATGGTGTCTTGTTGATGGGATTGGGGTCTATCGCGCTCATTCTCTACGCCCGTGGCAACATCACCGTCTTGATTACGCTTTATGCAATCAATGTCTTCATTACCTTCACGCTCTCGCAGCTTGGGATGTCGCGCATGTGGCTGATGCAACGCAAAACACTGGCCCATTGGAAACGCCGCTTTCTAATCAGCGGCGTCAGCTTTGTCGTTTCTGTCAGCACCTTAGCTATCACGATCTCTCTAAAATTCTTCAAAGGCGGCTGGCTCATGATTGTCGTCACGGGCGGTCTTGTCGCTTTGTGCTTCGTCATCCACAGGCACTATGAAGAAGTGCGTCGGAAACTGACACAGCTTGATGACATATTGCAGCAGATTCCGATGGGTGACGAGCCCGTCCGCTCGCAGAAATTGGATGCCAAAGACCCGACCGCCGTGCTTCTTGTATCCCGCTTTAGCGGCGTTGGGGTGCATGTCCTGTTGAATATCCAGAGACTCTTCGGCTTTCGCTTCAAGCAATACATTTTTCTTTCCGTCGGAACGGTTGACTCAGGGCACTTCAAAGGCATCAGCGAATTGGAGGAACTGAAAAAGGCCACCGAAACCGAGGTTGAGCGCTATGTGAAACTCGCTCGAAGCTATGGGCTAAAAGCCGAAGGTCGCATGGCTGTCGCGATTGACTATCTCGACGAAATGGAGAAAGCGTGCCAGCAAATCGTCCGCGACTACGGCAATAGTGTCTTTTTTGCCGCACGCCTTCTCTTTTGGCGCGACACGCTCTGGAATCGCTTACTCCACGACGAAACCGCGCTTTCCATCCAACGCCGCCTGCTCTTCCACGGCATTCAAATGGTGATTCTACCTGTAAGATTGCGATAAATTAACTGAGGAAATCAACCATGTATGGAACTCTTAAAAGCCACTTACTTCAGGAATTGGCTGGCGTGAAAGAAGCCGGCCTCTACAAAGACGAACGGATTATTCTCTCGCCACAGGGGGCCAAAATCAAAGTGAAACAAGGGGAAGTGCTCAATTTCTGCGCCAACAACTACCTCGGTCTGGGGAATCACCCCGAGCTCGTTCGAGCCGCGCAGGAAGCCCTGAACCAATGGGGCTATGGCATGTCGTCGGTTCGATTCATCTGCGGGACGCAGCGCGTGCACAAAGACCTTGAAGACGCCATCGCAAAATTTCTCGGCACGGAGGACACAATTCTCTACAGTTCCTGCTTTGACGCCAATGGCGGACTTTTTGAGACACTGATGGGAGCGGAAGATGCCATTATCACGGACGCTTTGAATCATGCCTCCATTATTGACGGCATCCGGCTTTCCAAAGCGAATCGCTATATCTTCGCTCATGCGGACATGAAGGACTTGGAAGCGAAATTGCAGGAAGCGTCGAACGCCCGTTTCCGTCTTGTTGCCACCGATGGCGTCTTTTCCATGGATGGCGATGTCGCCAAACTCCCTGAAATCTGCGACCTGGCCGAAAAATACAACAGCCTTGTTATGGTGGATGACAGCCATGCCACCGGATTCATGGGAAAGCATGGCAAAGGCACCCACGAACATTGCGGTGTCATGGGTCGCGTGGACATTATCACTTCCACCTTGGGCAAAGCATTGGGAGGCGCGGCGGGAGGGTTCACTTCCGGTCGTAAGGAAATCGTAGATTTTCTCCGCCAACGCTCGCGGCCTTATCTCTTCTCGAATACGATGCCGCCTCCCATTGTGGTCGCTGCGCGAAAAGTGATCGAATTGCTCTCCGAAACGACCGCGCTGCGTGACAAACTCGAGAGCAGCACGAAATATTTCCGCGAAAAGATGACCGCGGCTGGTTTTGAGATCAAGCCCGGAGTGCATCCGATTGTGCCGATTATGCTCTATGATGCGCCCTTGGCTCAGAAATTCGCGGCACGCCTTCTGGATGAAGGAATCTATGTCATTGGCTTCTTCTATCCGGTCGTCGCGAAAGGACAGGCGCGTATCCGGGTTCAAATTTCCGCCGCCCACGAAAAAGAACACCTCGACCGCGCCATTGCCGCTTTCACAAAAGTCGGCAAGGAGCTGGGCGTCTTGAAAAACTAAGTCGCCTCGAAAAACCTCCGGTCCAAAGCGGACGCCCCACCTGAGGCGTCCGTTTTTTTCGTGTTCGCGGTTTCGTTCATCTGCTGCTCCGTCGAGACAAGCCTCACAAGTGGTATCAGCCACGAGCGCCTCTTGAGCTTGCTCGCTCAATTGCTATTGCGTCTCAAAGAGTCGCTCTCTGTGTGTTAAGTATTGTTATGGATACAATTAGTCGGATACGGTTCTGTGAGAGCCTGTTCCGTGGGATCCAGGGAAATTCGCCCCAAGAAAGATTTTGCTTGACAAATCGGAGTCGAAGGCCTATATTTACTAAGATAAGTCTAATTGTAATGAGTTTCGTACCGGGTCAGCAATATTAAGGAGTTTTCCATGACGCGCGCAATGCTTTTCCTCTTGGCGGTCAGCACTCTCTTGGCTGCATCTGCTTTTGCCGTTCCGCAGCAGATCAATTATCAGGGCCACTTGACAAACACCGACGGCAATGCGCTGGATACGACCGTAGCCATGACCTTTAAGCTCTACACGGACTCTACAGCAGGAAATCTGCTGTGGACAGAAACTCGGCCTTCCGTGACTGTCGCTGAGGGCCTCTTCAATGTTCGCCTCGGACAAATTACAGCTCTTGGCGACGCTGTTTTCATCAATGCGCAAGTCTGGCTGGGTATCACCGTCGGTAGTAATTCCGAGATGACGCCTCGATCTCGCGTCGTCTCGGTTGGCTATTCCTATCGAGTCCGCACCGTAGATGGTGCGAGCGGAGGCACAATTACCGGCGATGTGAACATCGTGGGCAAAGGAAACATCGGCTTAGGAAACTCAAATCCGGGTCTCTACGCCTTTGTCGCAGGCTATAGTGACACGGCATCTGGCGATTACTCGACAGTGAGCGGAGGCTTTGACAACACGGCCAGCGGCATGCGTGCCACGGTGGGCGGCGGCGCTTACAACGATGCCATCGGCATCTTAGCCACAGTGGGTGGCGGCTTTGACAACACGGCCAGCGGCTGTGCCACGGTGGGCGGCGGCAGTAACAACATGGCTGATACTTCCTTTGCCACCGTGGGCGGCGGCTCATTAAACACTGCCAGAGGCTATGCGGCCACGGTGGGCGGCGGCGAATATAACCGTGCCCGAGGCCAGTATAGCGTTGTCTCTGGAGGCGGAGGTGGCACTACCGCGGACAGCAATTCTGCCCGCGGCGACTATTCGGCTATTGGTGGGGGGACAAGAAACAATGCCAGCAGTGAGGGAGCCGCGGTTGTCGGGGGCGGTGATAACGCTGCCAGCGCCAATTATGCCGCGTTAGGCGGCGGCAAGCTCAACGACGCTACCGGCTCCTATGCCACGGTGGGGGGCGGCTACGCCAACGAGGCTGCCGGCAACTACGCCACACTGGACGGCGGATACTCCAACGAGGCTGCCGGCAACTGCGCCACGGTGGGGGGCGGCAAAAACAACGATGCTACCGACGACTACGCCACCGTGGCAGGCGGCGAAGACAACGATGCTACCGACGACTACGCCACCGTGGGCGGCGGTCGCTACAATCGCGCCCGATTCGCATATTCCTTCGTCGGCGGAGGCGGGGGTTCGATTCTCGCGGATTCCAACTCGGCTCTTAACTATCACACAGTTATTGGCGGCGGGGGGAGTAATACAGCCAGTGGCAGCTATGCCTTTGTAGGTGGTGGCTACAACAATGATGCCGCAGGTAGCATCACCGTCGTGGGCGGCGGAGAGTCTAACGCTGCCATTGGCAATCATGCGATGGTGGGCGGCGGCAGCAATAACACCGCCAGCGGCGGTTTGGCCACGGTGGGCGGCGGCTATGACAATCAGGCTGATTCGGCTTATGCTACGGTGAGCGGTGGTAGTTCCAACATCGCCAGAGACCTCTATTCCACAGTCAGCGGCGGCTATGACAACACTGCCAGCGGCTGGAGTGCCACTGTGGGCGGCGGCTGGAACAACGATGCCAGCGCCGTCGATGCCACGGTGGGCGGCGGCGCATCCAACAATGCCAGCGGCTACTTGGCCACCGTGGGCGGCGGTATAGGCAACGATGCCCGCGGCTATTCGTCCATGGTGGGCGGCGGCGGATGCAATCATGCCCGAGGCGAATATAGCGTCGTCTCAGGCGGCGGAGGCATCTCCCTTGCTGACAGCAATTCTGCCAGCGGAAACTATTCCATAATTCCTGGGGGCCGCCGCAATGTTGCCAGCGGAGAAGGCTCCTTTGCGGCAGGTCGTCGAGCCAAAGCCAACCATGACGGCACCTTTGTCTGGGCAGATCAGACAGATGCCGACTTCGCTTCGTCCGCCACAAACCAGTTCAATGTGCGCGCCTCGGGCGGTGTGCGCATCGCGACAACCATTGCGGGCAATGTGGGTGTGAAGCTTGACAACGGTGACACCGCATGGGAAGTCCTCTCCGACAGCACCAAAAAAACCAATCGCCGGGCTGCCAATACCCGAGAAATCCTGTCTAAGGTTTGTCAGTTGCCCATTGAAGAATGGAACTACAAACATCAGGACTTTCGCAACACCCACATCGGCCCGATGGCTCAGGAATTCTACAGGCTCTTCGGTTACGGCGACGATGAGACGAGCATCTCCACCATTGACCCCGACGGCATCGCCCTGGCGGCGATTCAGGAATTGAACAGGAAAGTGGAGGAAGTGCAAGTCCTCAAGACGCAGAATGCCAAACTGGAAGATCGAGTGGCGCGTCTTGAAGTCCAGTTGCAACAGCTTTGTGGGCAAGGAAGTAGCTCAATAAAACAAGTATCATTCACACATACAATCCGTTAACCGAACCAAAAAGGGAATCAGACATGAAAAAGACATTCGCAATCTGCTTCGTCCTGTGCCTGGTCAGCGCAGGAGGAATGCTCGCGGCGGTGCCGCAGCAGGTCAATTATCAAGGCTATTTGACAGACATCGGCGGCAATCCGCTGGATACGACCGTAGCCATGACTTTCTCACTTTATGATGCCGCCACACTCGGTACGCAACTGTGGACAGAGAGTCCGCCATCTGTCATTGTGTCGGATGGCCTCTTCAATGTTCGTTTGGGACAACTTGAAGCGCTGGGCGATTCGGTCTTCAACAATCCGCAAGTCTGGCTCGGCATCACCGTCGGCGACAACTCCGAAATGACGCCACGCTCCCGCATTGTTTCCGTCGGCTACGCCTATCGGATTGGCACGGTGGACGGCGCGAGCGGAGGCACAATTATCAGTGATGTGAATATCGTGGGCAAGGGAAACATCGGCTCAGGAAACACGAATCCGGGTCTCTATGCCTTCGTCGCAGGTTACAATGATACGGCTTCCGGCGATAAATCGACAATAAGCGGCGGCTCTTACAACGATGCCACGGGCTCCAATGCCACGGTGGGCGGGGGCAACAGTAACCACGCCACCGGCTCTTCGTCCACCGTGGGCGGCGGCAACAGTAACACTGCCAGCGGCGGTTTGGCCACGGTAGGCGGCGGCCAGCAAAACCATGCCAGTGGCTGGGTTGCCGCAGTGGGCGGCGGCCACAGTAACACTGCCAGCGACGACTTTGCCACCGTGGGCGGCGGCGGGGGCAACATTGCCAGCAACGAGAATGCCACAGTGGGCGGCGGCTCTTACAACACGGCCAGCGGTGCCTACTCTGCCACCGTCGCCGGTGGTTCTTCAAACACTGCCAGCGGCCAGGATGCCACAGTAGGCGGAGGCTACACCAATATAGCCAGTGGATACGGCGCCACGGTGGGCGGCGGTGACTACAATCATGCCCGAGGCCAGTATAGCGTAGTCTCTGGCGGCGGTGGTGAAACGCTGGCTGATTCCAATTCAGCGATAGGAAACCACTCTGTTGTCGCCGGAGGGTCGCACAACACTGCCAGCGCTGATCGTGCTACGGTGGGCGGAGGCTACAACAACGGTGCTACCCGCGTCTATGCCACGGTGGGCGGCGGGATGGAAGACACGGCATCTGGCGACTACTCGACAGTGGGCGGTGGGGAAAACAACACTGCCAGCGGCTACAGTGCCACCGTGGGAGGAGGCTTTGGCAACGATGCCAGCGCTCAAGATGCCACCGTGGGCGGCGGCTTTTCAAACGATGCCAGCGGCCCTGTAGCCACGGTAGGCGGCGGCTTTTTAAACACTGCCAGCGGCTACAGTGCCACCGTGGGTGGCGGCCAAAGCAACGCTGCCAGCGCCATGCGGGCCACGGTGGGCGGCGGCTACAACAACGCCGCCAGCGGCGGTTCCGCCACGGTGGGCGGCGGCTCTGACAACACTGCCAGCGGCAACGGTGCCACGGTGGGCGGCGGCTACTACAACACTGCCAGCGCTGACTATGCGACGGTGGGCGGAGGCTATGATAACACCGCCGCAGGCAACTATTCCTTCGCCGCAGGGCTCAGAGCCAAAGCCAACTATGATGGCTGCTTCGTCTGGGGAGACGCGACCGATGCCGACATTACCACCAGTGCGGCCAACCAGATCAGAATGAGAGCGTCCGGTGGAACAATTATCTATTCGAATGCTGGCATGATATCAGGTGTCGAGCTCGCGGCTGGAGCCAGTGCGTGGGTTGCTGTCTCCGATTCTATGAAGAAGCGCAACATCCGCCTCGTTGATACCAAGACGGTTCTCGACAAAGTTGCACAGCTTCCCATCAAGCAATGGAGCTACAAGTCGCAAGATCCTTCCATCGAACACATTGGGCCCATGGCACAGGATTTCTGGAAGCTGTTCCATCTCGGTGAGGACAGCCTCGGCATCTCCACGCTTGATCCTGCAGGCATTGCATTAGCCGCAATTCAGCAGTTGCAGAAAGAGAATGAGCAATTGAAGAAGGACTTGAATGACCTGCGCGGTCTCGTGGAACAAATGGCCGCCAAGCAGCAGGATTCAAATAGCAGCAAGGCGGCATCGGCTGCTTTGTCACAAAACACAAGCGAACCGGCACTGAAGGAGATCACACAATGAAAAAGATACTTCTAATCATCGCAGTCGTGCTGGCGCCGGTCTTGCTCTTGGCGCAACCGCAGCAAAGCGCAGATTTTCGCATCACGAAGCAGGTGCTCGACGCCGGTGGCGCACCCAGCACATCGGCAGATTTCCAGCTCGTCAGTGCCTACGGCCAACCCACGCCGATTGGCGCTCAAACGAGTGCAGATTTTGTCCTCTATGCGGGCTTCTTGAATCCGATTTTTGCCGTGTCGCCGCTTAGCCCCATTCAAGAGCTGGTCATCCTGCAAGCCCAGCCCAATGTGATTTTGTTTTGGGAGCCAATTGCGGGCGCGGCCTCTTACAAAATCTATCGCTCGCTGGATCCGATGTTCATTCCCGGCCCCGGCGATCATATCAATACGGCAACGGACACTACCTACACGGATGTGAACGCCACGACTCTGCCAAATGGCAAGTATTTTTACAATGTGACGGCCTCGACGGAGGGCGGTGGAGTGGTGGCCGCGCCACCGATGCGGCCACCGTCTCGCGTTTCGATAGAACCAAAGCCTGGGCAAATGTCGCCGCGCGAGCGATGACATAACGGCGGTGCGCTTGGGTCGGCTGCAAGCAGCCGACACCGCTTTCCGGGCGGATCAGGGGATCCGCCTCGGCGAGAAAACGATGTAAAGAGCCTGCCTTGCGAAAAAAGAGGGGTGGCCCATTTGGATCGCCCCTGTTTTCACAGACTCCGGGAGGGTGAGGGCACCACAACTGTCTCAATGTTTGTATTTAAAAAATAGTCGCTTGAACTTTTGGCCGAAGTTCTGTAAGTTGGTGTACCTTCCACATCAACTTACCATCGGAGGTTCAAGCGATGCGAAAAGGTATCACTCGCTTTGCACAAATGCAAGCCCTGTTGACGCGCCAGCGAAGCCTGCGCCATATCGGGCAAAGCCTGTCCACGCGCTTGGATCACTCCCCAACGGAGTTGCTGCGCCGCATCGAACCGCATCTCTTTGACATCGTGAGGCTCCCCGCTCTGCTCTGCGGAACTTCCCAGTTCCAAATCTAAATTGTTCATTATCAATGAAAAACATTAAGACAGTAGTGGTGCCCTCACCCGCCCGGCGGGAAAAGCGGTCTGATGACCCGCCTCGGCGCTGATAGGCTCTACTTCTGAGCCTTATATAGGAAAAGGAGGCTCTGGGGGCAGGGGCCTAGGTTCCTTTTCGATCTTGTCCAGAAGGTGCCTTATTGCATAGTTGAGCTGAGGGTCTTTGCGTGAATTTTTTGCGAGGTTGATTTAAGACATAAGAAGAAAATGTCTCTCCTCGTGGTCGGTCGTGTGGGCCATATTGAAGAACTGGGGCGTTTCTGGGTCCAAGAATGAGATTTAGGGCTTGACTTTCCTGTTTTTTTTTATTATGTTATAATAATAAGGCTTATTAAAGGCCACTACATCGTCTCTTTAAGGAAAAAGGAAAGGGGTAACTAAACCATGAGAAAATCAATCTTTTGGGGTCAGCTTTTGCTCTTTGGGGTTGCATTTCTTGTCGGGTGTTCCGACGAAACCAATGTCACATCCCACACCACCGGTGACCGCTACAATGGCCGGATCATCGGGATGATTCACGGTATCATCACTGCGCGGGACACCAATACGCCCATGGCCAATGTAACTGTGGAGTACGCAGTTCACGGAGGGACCCGCCTGACCCGGTCTGACGCCAACGGCTACTATAGAACCGAGAATCTTGACGAAGGAACTTACACAATCGGCTTTTTCTCACCCGACACAGGCTACGCCGACTGGCGCGAGGTAGTAGCAATCCGGCTGGATACCTCGAAGGTGCGGCCCAGCGACGTAGACTACCGGGTAGTAATGTCCCGCGATGTGCCCATGTACCGTCGCAACGCCGGGATTCAAGGTTATGTCTATGCCCAGGTTGGCAACGAGACACTAGTACCGGCAGCAGATGTTGAGGTGCGTGCAACCGGGTTTGGCAACGTGATTCTGAGCGCCGATTATGTGGCGCGGGCGGACTCCAACGGGTACTATGTGTTCTCCAGTTTGCCGGCGACCCCCACCGCTGTCGTGATCGCTATGCCGTGGACAAACAACTCCGTGACCTATGGCATCGGCACAACCCGGGTGGATCTGATCCCGGGTGCGATCGCTGTGGCAGAAAATATCGTCGTTGTACCGGCAACGGCCGGCATCATCGTGATCGGCAACAACTTCGGGGACGGTGATTTCCCGGTGGACGGCGCAATCAACTTGGTGTTCAGCCGTCCCATTGACGATGATTCCCTGTTCAGCTATTTGCGTGGGCCATGGGGTGATGTCCACGTGGTACACACTCTGGATGCCAGTGGTGTGAACCTCAGCATTGACCCAATCGAGATTTTGCACGCGTCCAGCGACTATGTGCTGACCGTGAATGGCCGAGGCGCGGATTACACGCAGTTCAGCTACACTGCCTGGATAAAGACCGAGCTCGGAATCAAGCTTGAATCCACTACCCTCTGGCAGATCGATGGCCAAAACAGAGAAGATGTGGGTTTGACCGAGGCGCTTGGGTTCACATTCACTAAACCTGTGGATGTGACCAACCCAGACAACGAAGTATGGATCCGTCGCGGTGGTAGCGACATTCTGGTTAGCGCGAGCTATTCCAACGAGAACAAGACGCTTACGGTAGCCCCAATTGGCTCGTTCCTGCCTGAGACATGGTACCGCGTTTACTACTTCGTTTACTCTACGCTGCCAGAGGACTGCACGGCATGTGACTTTTACTTCCGCACGATCCGCGACGCGGTTGCACCGGGTACGGTCAGCGGCCTGCAGTGTGATACCCTCAACTATATTGACTGGGACGACTGGAGAGCGATTCCCCTGTCATGGAACGTCGCGCAGAACGCCACCGGCTATCAGATTTATGCATACGACTCGTACCAGGTCACGCACCGCATTCTCGTGGGAACTGTCCAGAGCGGAGCCCCATTCGGACGAGTAGAGACGGCAATCTGGTTACCTCCTGAGTTCGACTGGCTGGACGGCGACGACATTCAGACTCCATTCTCAAATGGTATCATCGTCCGATTCATGGTGCGTGCGACAAACGCTGTCGGTGAGGGTCCCCTCTCGTCGGAAGTTGCTGTGCGTGATGTGACGGCACCTAAAGCCAGCGACATCACACTGTGGCAGGATAGCACATGCAACAACAACCGGCAGGTTCCCAAGACAGTACGGGTTAGCATTCCCACGTATAGCCCGATCGAGTATTGCAACACCACGGTCGCCGCTCAATGGCAATTTAAGGAGGCAGGCAACCCCGGCTACTTGCTACCACATGAAGCTGCTCGCTGGGAATGGGATGCCGGAATGCGGACGGGCTCACTGATCATCACCGTTCCCGCGCTGAGCAATGGAGCGAATGATAGCCTCAAGTTGTGGGGCATTAGCGATAACAGCGGCAATGTGATGTCCGATACGGTGCGCTGGAGACTTAACTGACAGCCGGCCGGCAGCTCTACCTTCATGACATAGCAAAGGGGCGGCCCGCGTGGGTCGCCCCTTTTATCTTGGATTCCGGGTGGGCGAGGGCACCCACCACGGCGTTGACGCGCTCTACTTCTGCGTTTTTATGGGGAAAGGTGGTTCAGGAGGTAACGGCTTCGGCTCTTTCTTGATCTTATCCAGCAGGTAGGATATGGCGTAGTCGAGCTGAGGATCTTTCCCTTCAAGAATGGACTTTGGATCATTTTCAAGATCCATATCGGGGTCCGTTCCCCAGCCTTCGATGAGCCACTTCCCTTCCATACCCCATCCGGTGAATTCCGGCTGCGTGTACCATCCATTATCCACGAGCGGCTTCCCGCCGCGGATACCAACCCATCCTCCCCAAGTTCGCTTGCCGACAACCGGCCCCAATTTCAGCCGCTTGAACCCCTCGGTGAAAGTCTCGCCGTCGCTGCCCGTTTCCTGATTGCACAGGCAAATCATGTGTCCATGGAGAGCGCTCTGCGGCCGATGGTAGCGCAAGGTGCCTGCACGCGGACGACCGACCGACCAGACAGACCGTTCGAGCATCCCCAAGATCATTTCCGCCACATTTCCGCCTCCATTATAGCGGACATCCATGACAAGTCCGGGCCGCTTGGATTGTGGAAAGTAGTCACGCCCCCACTCCGACAGCCCATCAGCCGACATGTCGCTCAGATGAACATAAGCAATTTGGTCGCCAGCGCGCTTTTGCACATAATCGCGGCGACTGAGCACCCAATCTCGATAGCGAAGTTCGTGTTCATCGGCGAGAGTCTTGACAATATGATCGCGAGCGCCTTCGGTGGTCGGCTTATCATTCACGGTCACGACGACACTCTTTTCGGCCTTGTTGACAAGCAGCTCCATGTAATTCTCATCGGCGCGAACCGGGCGATTATCAATGGCGAGCAGATAGTCGCCTTCTTTGATTCCCAGACCCGGCGCTCCCAAAGGAGAAGTGCCTTTTTCGTTCCATGCATCTCCCTTGAGGATGCGAGTGATCTTATAGTATCCGCTCGCCTTGTCCGGCAGGGCATCAATTCCGAGCAATCCCACGCCAACGCTCTTTCCTCTCGGACGATCCCCGCCACCGACATAGGCATGGCCGGCGCTAAGCTCGCCAACCATCTCGCCGATGAGGTCGTTCAATTCCTCGCGATCCGAGATGCGCGCCACCAGAGGCTCGTATTGATTCTTGACTTTCAGCCAGTCCACTCCGTGCATGTTGGGATCGTAGAAAAAGTCGCGCATCAAGCGCCACGCCTCATTGAAAATTTGATGCCATTCCGCTGCGGGCTCCACTTCCACCTCGAGGTCTTCGAGATGGATCCCGGCTTCCGGATCATCTTCATCCGGCTCAGGAGCCTTGGCCGCGCCCGCGTCCAGGATGACAAATTTGTCTTTCGTTTTCACCAGCACCTTCTTATGGTCACGAGATACCGTGTATGTGGCGACGCCTTTCATGACCTCGTGATCCTTCTTCTTCTCGAGGTCAAAGAGGTGAAGGACGGCGCGAGGCCCCGAATCCTCGAAGAGTTCCTGGCCGCGCAGCCCCATATTGTCCCGACTCATATAGTAAATCTTGCCTTTGACAGCCATCAAATTGAAGTAGTTGCCCGGCTTGACGGGCATCTCCACGATACGGTCGGACAATCCCTCGAAATCAATCTTGACCTCGACCTTCTTTTCCTTCTCTTTGTCGTCCTCGTCCTTGTCCTCCTTATCTTCCTTCTTGCCCTTTTCCTCGTCTTTCTTATCCTCTTTTTTCTCATCATCTTTCAGGGCGAAAGGAGATTTTTCCTGTGCCGACAATACCAGAGCGTACGGGCGTGTCAATTCATCGAAGGTGTAGAGCCAATCATTGCCGTAGTCTATGCGCGGATTGAAAAACCGCTTCGACATGAAATAGAGATACTTGCCCTCAGGATCCCAATAAATGTCACCACTGTCATACATGGGATCCGTTACCTGCGCGACCTTTTCTCGATCCATATCATAGATGCAAACGGAAGAAAGCTCGTTTGGCTCGAGGCGAGTATAGGCGATGAATTTGCCATCCGGCGACCAGGCATAATCCCAGATTTCAAAGGTGCCGCGGTCAATCTCGCGGATTCTGCCCGTCTCCATCTCCAACAGATTGAGCCGCGTGTCATTGTCGCCATAAAGCAAGTACTTGCCATCCGGAGAGAACATAGGGGGCATATGCCATCCCGCGCTTCCCTTGGTAATCTGACGACCTTCACCTTTGCCATTGCCCGGATAGAGGAAAAGCTCTTCTTCCCCTGTCTTGTCCGAATAACAAAGGATCGAATCTCCCTTGGGAGTGTAGGTTGGGAATTTCTCCCTGGCGTCTGGTGTGTAGGTGATGCGGCGAATCAGACCTTTGCGTTCAGTCGGTACCGTAAAAATTTCGCCGCGAGCTCCAAAGAGCATGCGTCCGCCATCCGGCGACAGACCCACCCATTGTGTATAGTCATCGGGCTTAGCGAACTTCTCCCGCGACTGCAGCCGATCTGACGGCAAGGTGAGATTGAGCTTCCAAGTCTTGCCTGTCGCAATATCGAGTGCCCAAAGATCCATCGCCAATTGATAGACAATCAGACCTTGACCAAGCGAAGGGAAGCGCACATCCCACTCGTTGTGGAAAGTGTGCTGCTTCTGGTCGGAGCCGTCGGGCTTCATAGACCAGATGTTGTTGCGACCGTCAATGTCACGCGTGTAATAAATGCGGTCGCCATGCCACATCGGATTGCCGTCATTGCCCTCGTAGGTCGTGATCTTGGCAAATTCCATCTTGTCGGGATTGGCCACCCAGATGTCCTCCGCCCATCCGCCTTTGTAGCGTTTCCAGGTGCGGAAATTCAAATAGACGCGGGTATAGGCAAAACGCTTGCCTCCAGGCTCGTAGCTGATTGTGGCCCCTTGGTCAAGCTTCAAGCCTTCGGGATACCCACCTTGAGGAGAGACTTTGAAGAGCTTGTAAGTGTAGTTCGGGCTCTCGCTCCGAGACCGAAAGACAACGGAACCGTCGGGCGTCCATCCACAGACTTGGTCGGACGCTGGATGAAAGGTGAGCCGCCGAGGCTCGCCACCGCTCGCCGGAATGACGAAAACATCTTCATTCCCGTCGTAAGTGCCTGAAAATGCGAGCCATTTCCCATCCGGCGAGAAGAGCGGGAATCTTTCAATGCCGACATGAACCGTCAACCGCTGGGCACTCCCGCCCGCAAGCGGCGCCGACCACAAATCCCCTTCGGAAGTGAACACGACACGGTCTCCATAAACCGTGGGAAAACGGAAAAAGCCGACTTCCTCGGCGTTCTCCTGCGCCGCAGCAAGAGCGGCTACACACAGCAGTGCAAGACAGAAAAAATAACGCCAGTGCATGTGTAGAAACCTCCAGTTGAACCTAAGAAATTAGAGCAAAGATACAGAAGAAATGTTTCACAATCAATTTAGACTTCGGGGTCGGCTGTCGGCAGATAGAAAGCCCCTTCGGACATTCCGAAAGAGCTTCTGCGGTATCGGCTGCTTGTGACCAACCCATGATGGCCGGGCGGGTCTGGAGACCAGTAGTGTCTTAATGTTTATTCTTGTTTCTGAGGCAGTTAGAGATCGAATGAATCGATTTCTTTAAACAAGTCGTGGGAACGGTTCCCGCCGCGGCATGCGTCTCGCGTGCCCGGTAAAGGGAGCAACAAGGGACTTCAATCCCTTGCCCCACGTGGCAAAGACACTTAGAAGAAAGAAGCGTTCAGAGAAATTCCATTGTGCCCCGAACCCACGATGTTTCTCTGCATCAGGGATCTTCCCGCGTGTGCGGCCAGCTTTATCCCGTTTGGTCGCTTGCAGGCGACACCTGGGCCTGTTGCTTGTGTTGTGAATCAGCTAAATTCCAAATAACTAATTTCTAAAGACAAACAGTGAGACACGACTGGTCTGGAGACCCGCCAAAATGGCATCGCTTAAAACAAGAGAGAAATCTCCGTGACGAGGAAGAAGAGTATGACCTCAACTACTCCTGAATTCTCCACCCGTCATCATATAGCATGAAGTCTTCCGTCTGGGGCAACGGCTTGTTCATCTCCGCTTTATGAAAAGACATGAAGGCAGAGAGAGACGGAGCGATGGGTGAAATGTATGTGTAGGCGACGCTGTACTCCACTTGCGCTGCATGCTCACCAGGAGCGTAAGTTATACCGGTTACTTCTAAAAAGTCGCTGACAGCCACGACCGCGCGTCGAGAATTTGGACCAAGACTTCCTGGAAAGCTGAACACCTCTTCTCCTTTAGCGGTGAGGCGTACATCAATCGTGGCATTCTGAATGGTCAATCCCTGGCGTGGAGGTTCACGCACGATATACTCGACATATCCAGCATTTTGTAACTTCTCCAGCGTTTCATGAAGATCATAGTTGTTCCAACTGGGCTTGGTGATGAGAGCACGGTCTCGGACATCCAGAAAATGCCCCTGATTGATGCAGAAGAAAGCTGTGTCGGGATAGTGATTTGCCTGCCGGATCAATTCAGCAGCCCTTGACCGACTAAGTTTGTTGCCGCTGCAAGACAAAGAAGTCGCAATCAGTAGCAGTGCAACAAGAGAAATGCAGCAGACATAGGGTAAGGCGTGCCTTTCGCGTGCCGCAGCCAGCACGAATTGAGAACAGTGTGTGAGGTTTGTCATCGTCTATCCTCGGAAAAATGGTCTATATGGGAGACAGTGGTTTTTTCGGCCAAGCAGGAAACCTATTCGAGAAATTCCACGGTATAGGAGCAAGGGCTATCTCCGGTTACCTTGTTGAAGTCGTTCTCCTTCATCCATTTCACGCGAGAGGTCCTCCAAACGTCAGTTTCGTAGGACCAGTCTTTGTCCTCCTTTCTCGTGTTGGTGTGCACTGATTTGGGATTGGGCAACCTCCCTATTTGATCCCAGAACCAGCGATCCATGATCCCAGCAACATCGCCGAAACTTCCCCAGGAGAACTTCACCAATTTTCCGTTGGTCAATGTAAACAGCGGCCAGCATTCCCACTTATCGCTCACGATGTGCATGTCGTAAGTACGCGTGGAGTCATCAACAATTTCGCCCCTCTCCTGCTTCGAAAGTGACGGGAGAGCGGCGCGGATAGCCTCCCACGACATTCCTTTGAAGAGAGGTCCCTTGGAACCCGGCAAATGTATAGACCCTTCGCCAGGAGGTGCTTGAGCCTCCCCAGATTCCGTTTCTATGAGCAGTGCTGAGGCTTGTTCTGGCCGGGCTTGAATTTGGGGAAAGTAGATCTTGTAGGACCTACTGAGCCTTGAGTTAGGGGACCCCGATTCGCGCCGTTCGTAGAGAGCATCTGAAGTGGTCCACTTTTTCTTTAGGTCAATGCTGTACTTTTGCCGGTCCTCAGTCTCCTCGTGCTGCGCTGATGCTGGCAATTGGCTTAGGCATGACTGAAACCAGGCATCTGCTTCTCTTGCAGCCTGTCCCGTATCAGCCGAATATAGCATGATGGCAACCAGCTGTGAGTATTGGAGCGTGATTTGGAATCGTTTCCCGAGGGGGTAAGTCTCAGTAGAATCCCCTGACCACCAGCCTTGCATGGGTAAGCACGAATCCGGCAACAGGGCACGGATCTCACCCTTGTTCATGCCGGGATGCAGTGGTCCTTTCAAGTGCGGCAAAGAGATGCTTACGAGAGCAGACGTGTCTGCCCCTGCGTTCTGCGGCTGGTACATACCTCCGCCCGAGTTCTCTTGATTGGAAGCCCACTGTTCCCAAATGCGTTCCGTAAAAGTGCGGATGCAGGTGCTATCAGGCGGTTCCGCAAACAATTGAGAAATAATAAGAGACAGCAAGACCCCGACGCCAGCGCACAACAAGATATGCCTCTTCATAAGTCCACCTCATATCTTGATTGATTCGACTCTCAGATAATATAATGCGCGTCCACTGCCAAGTCAAGAGAAATCTTTCCCTGTCGAAAAATTCTCGAAGAAAATTAATAATCCTGACCCACTCATGTCCGACTTAAAGACGCCGGACGCGCACCAAATTCGCATTGCCCTTGCCGGTCGGATAGCCCCCGACCTCTACAACGACATCATCGGAACAAACAACACCCTCTTCAAGCGCTGTTTGTTCCGCCGTGCGAATTCGCTCGTCCGTATCTTGAGTCAGCGTCCTATAGAAAGGCAAAACACCGCTGAGAAGCGTCAAGTGCCCGACGACGGCCGCGTTGTTGCTGACCGCCACGATGGGAACATGTGGCCGGAATCTGTCAACGGTTCGAACGGCCGCGCCGGAGGTGGTTGGACACAGAATCGCACGCGCTGAGGTATCGTGCGCCAAATGCGCCGCCGCCGCACCTATGGCCGCCTCGATATCCGATGTTTCGCTATCCACCAAGTGGAGCATTTCGGAAGCAAGGCGCAGGGCTTCGGTAGCCAGAGCGACTTTTGCCATGACGCGCACGGCCTCAGCGGGATTCTCTCCGATGGCCGTTTCTTCCGAGAGCATCACGGCATCGGCGCCGCCTTCGATGGCATAGGCAATATCGGTCACTTCCGCACGCGTCGGGCGGGGCGAATGCACCATGGATTCCAACATCTGCGTTGCGACGACGACAGGCTTGGCTGCTCGGATGGCCGCGCGAATTATCTCGGTCTGAACGGCTGGTACTTTCTCAAATTCAATCTCGATTCCCAAATCGCCGCGCGCTACCATGACACCATCGAAGGCATCAAGAATTGCGGACAGGTTTTCGAGAGCGGCTGGTCGTTCGAGTTTCGCCAACAGCGGCCTTTCGACGCCCATCTCCTGCATCAAATGGCGCAATGGCTCCGCATCGCGGGCATCGCTCACGAAAGAGAGCGCCAGCCAATCCGCGCCCGCTTCGAGCGCCGCTCGTGCATCTTCAATGTCTTTGTTACTGACAACGGGCAATGCACGGCGCAAATTGGGCAAGTTCATTCCCTTGCGGCTGACTACCGTACCCCCGACTTCCACGCGGCACCGCACGATATTATCGTCAATCTCTTCGACGCGCAGACGCTTCGTGCCATCGTCCAGATAAATCGGGTCGCCTACCGAAACATATTTGGCAAATTCGAGAAGCTGCACGGGCCATACCTTGGGCTCAGCCGGTTTATCTGAAAGCGAGACAAACTGGCCGGGCAAAATGTGCGCTTCCCCATCCGGCAGCTCACCCAAGCGAATTTTTGGCCCGGCGATGTCTGCAAGAACCCCTATCGTCGCGCCACGCTCTTTGGCAATGCGTTTAACCAGCGAGATGGTTTTGGCGTGAAGCTCGCGCGTTTCGTGAGCGAAATTCAGACGGAAAAGGTTCGCGCCAGCGTCAATCAGCGATGCGATGCCTTCTTCGCTTCGGGATGCCGGCCCCAAAGTGGCGATGATTTTGGTTGCTCGAAAGACTTTCATGGAGGTGTTTCTTTCTGAAAGTGATTGAGAATTTTCTGTGCCGTGGCATCGGGGGATTCGTCCGGACTCCGATCTATCCAGATGACTCGCTGGTCACGGCGAAACCAGATGAATTGGCGCTTCACATAATGACGCACGGCCTTTTGGATGCGGTCCACCATTTCGTCATAGCCATACTCGCCGCGCAGATAGGGAAAGACCTCTTGGTAACCGTGCGTGCGAAGAGCATTCGTAGTTTCGTCGTAGCCCTTCTCGAAAAGCGCACGGACTTCGTTCACAAGCCCCTCATCCAGCATATACAGCACGCGCCGATTCACGCGCTCATAGAGTACCTTGCGCTCCATGCGCAGGCAACAAAATGCGACAGGATAGGGCAGAGGTTCGGTTCGTCGCTCCTGCCACTGTGAGAGTGGCGTGCCCGTGCGCTGAAAGATATCCAGCGCTCGCAGAATCCGATGAGCATCCTGCGGCATAATATGCGCAGCGACTTCCGGATCCACTTGCCTCAGTTCGTCGTATAAGTTCTCTGTTCCTTCCGTCCGAAGCCGCTCTCGCAAAGGCTGATAATCCACGCCTTCGTCGTCTGCTTCAAAAAATCCATCCAGAAGAGCGCCAATATAAAAACCTGAACCGCCCACGACAATTGGCAAGTGATCTCGCGCAAAAATCTCTTCGATTCTTTGGCGAGCCGCTCGCGCGAAATCGCCCGCCGTCCATCGCGCACTTAAATCCAGCTCATCCACAAAATGATGCACAACTTGGGCGCGCATTTCCCGCGTGGGCTTTGCTGTTCCGATTTCCAAATCGCGGAAGATTTGCCGCGCGTCCGCCGAAATAATTTCCCCCTGGAGTGCGAGCGCCAGGGGGATGGAAACATCGGTCTTGCCTACTCCGGTCGGCCCCGCCAGCACGAGAACTCGCTTCGCAGGCATTTTCCTTCTCTCATGTGGTGCGTTTGAAACGCCGGTCAAGTTCGGTCAGGGTGAGATAAATCAATGTGGGGCGGCCGTGAGGGCAAGTATAGGGAAACTCCGTGGCGAAAAGCTCGTCCACGAGAGCGTTCATTTCCGCAGGCGAGAGTGCCATGCCGGACTTGATGGCGGCTCGACAGGCAAACGAAGCGGCCAACGCTTCCTGGGATTCGAGCTTGGCTTCCCGCCACTCGCGATATGAATCCAGAAGCTCGGGAACAAGCCCCGATTCCGACGCGTGAGGCAATCCCGCAGGTACCGCTTCCAACGACCAGGTGCTCGGCCCAAATTCACGGATGCCAAAACCCAACTTCGCAAGTTCAAGCAAGATGTCTCGCAGGAGCAAGTCGTCTTCAGGAGAAAGCTCGATAAGCAATGGAAAGAGAAGCTGTTGCGAATTGAAGTCTTGACCTTGGAGTGCGCGTTTGGCTTTCTCAAAGAGAACGCGCTCGTGTGCCGCGTGCTGATCAATGATTACGACGCCGGATTTAACCTGAGAGAGGATATATTTATTGTGAACTTGCCAAATATTGGCCGGAGGGAGTGAGAGCTCAGGCACTTTCAGGATAGGAATCGGTTGCGGCAGGATGGCCTCGGCGCCAAATAACTCTTCGTAGGGCTTCAGCACATCACGCATGTCAATGGGCAGCGCTGACCCTCCGCGCAGATCAATCGGATGCACGGATCGCGGGATCGCTTCTTTCGGCAGAACGGCCTCCGACAGAAGACCCCCCAAAGCCTGCCTCACCGCTTGCCGCACCGCCGTATGAATAAAGCCTTCGTGATCGAATTTCACCTCCGCCTTCGCCGGGTGCACATTCACATCAAACCCGCGCGGATCCATCTCCAAAAAGAGCAGATAAAACGGCCACTCGCCCGGAGGGAGGAAGGTATCGAGCCCTACAGCGACCGCGTTATGAACAAGGCGATTCTGAATAGAGCGTTTGTTCAAGAAAATATATTGGTCGCCGCGGCTTCTCCGGTGGAGTTCGGCCTTCCCCAGATAGCCCCAGAGCCGCAGCGTTTCCCGCTCGAAGCTTACCGGCAGGAGCTTATCGAGAAACCCTGTGCCAAAAAGTTCTGAAAGCCGCCCTTCAATACTCGTCTGAGGAAGCTGAAAAACTGAAGCATCATCATGAAAGAGGGACCAGCTTATATCGGGATAGGAAAGGACGAAGCGCTTGAAAGTTGCGAGAATATGCTGGAACTCGGTACCAACGCTTTTGAGGAATTTCGCGCGGGCGGGCGTATTAAAAAAGAGGGAATGCACAGCCACCGATGTGCCTTGCGGACAAGCGCACGGCTCGTCGGCAACGACAACGCCGCCTTCCAGACGAAGCAGCGCGCCTGCAACCGACTCGACGCTTCGCGTTCGCACTTCAACGATGCTGACGGATGCAATGGATGGTAGTGCCTCACCACGAAACCCCAGCGAGCGAATTTGAAAAAGGTCGTCTAAGGTCGCGATCTTGCTTGTCGCATGACGCTCAAAAGCAAGCAGGAGGTCATCGCGTTCCATTCCTGCGCCATCATCCACAACCTGGATGAGTTCGCGCCCCTGGCCACGCAAGTAGATTTGAATGCGGCGCGCTCCAGCGTCAATCGAATTTTCGACAAGCTCTTTGAGCACGGAGGCACTGCGTTCAACCACCTCACCCGCGGCAATTTGATTCGCCAGATGTTCAGGCAGGATTCGTATTCGCCCCATCGAGCTTCTCAATAACTATCTGGATTGTGCGCTCGAAAAGCGCGCGACCTTCTTCACGGGTTGCACGCACTTTCCCGCGCAATTCCCTTGTCTTGGCATTGTCATCAGCGCCGATAAGGTTGATGAGAACATTGTATCCGCCGCCTTCAAGGCCTGTGTAAAGCTGACATGCGCCCACGCCCGCGTCGGAAACGCAATTGACATTCCCCTTCTGCGCAACAACGGATGCCTCGCGCAATGTTTCCAAGCAGGTCTGCATCGTCATCATAGGAACATCAATGGTTTCCTGTGCGGCTGAGGCGAGTTCGACTTCTTTGGCCTTCTTTTCAGCGTCGTCACGCGCGGGTAATTTGCGCGCAACTCGAAAGCGATTGAATGCCGCCGTGTCGTCGTCAATCAGGCGCGTCAGTCTTGCACGAGCCGCTTCGGTGCGAGCTCGAATCTCTTGCAGCTCTTGCTCGACTTCGGCATACCCCTTTTTGCCAATCGTCAAGGCACAAACCATCGAGAGCAATGCCGCGCCGACTGCTCCCGAAAGCGCGGCTGCCGAGCCACCTCCCGGCGCCGGAGCGCTGGAGGCAACTTGCTCAATGAAATTCTGTGTCGGCTGGTAGATGATCTTGGCGGGAAAATCAATGGACTTTTCAGGCATAGAAAAGTGCTCAATTATCTGGGATTTTATCATGAAATCGCGTATTCAATGATTTTCTTCTCTGGCACGAAGCGATTGAATGACGAGAGGCCGAGCTTGTCATGCGCAAGCTGCACCGCCTCGCGCTCGATTTTCGGGCGAGGCAAATCATCGCGCCAAATATAGTATTCCGCCGCAAGCAAGAGCGCTTCGAGCGGAATCAATCCAACGACTTCGGTGCCTTTTGTCTTGACATTGCGCTTCGTGGCTTCGAACTTCACTTGCTCATACGCCGTGTGAGGAGGAGTCATTCGGAAATTGGTCAAATTCATCGAGACCTGAGTGAAATTTCCTTCCTCGAGATATACGCCCATTCCCTTGACGCTCAGAAGCGGCCCGGGGTGAAGCACCTTGCCGCCCTTCGCTGTGAGCACAGGTTCGCCCCGCGCATCCACCATCGGCCAGCCCATCTCGCGCACATGCAGAGCAATGTCCTGAGCCAAGTCTGCATCGGGCGTTTGCAGATTCACATTGTAGGCAATCAGAAAGAAGCGCGCACCGGTAATTACAGCACCGCTCTTGGGCACGAACTTGTCCGGGCCGAAATCCGGCACCCATTCCGGGTCGCGCAGTTTTTCTTCCAAGCCTTCGTATTCGCCTCGACGCACATTCGCAAGGTTTTGTCGCGAGGGTTTTCGAGCCGCCGCTTCATAGAGATAAACCGGAATCCCAAGCTCGCTTCCCACGCGCTCACCGAATCTTGCGGCAAGCTCGGCGCATTCGGCCATCGTGATATTGCTCACGGGCACGAAGGGCGCGACATCCACCGCTCCCATGCGCGGATGCCCGCCCTTGTGGACGGTCATGTCAATCTCGGAGAGCGCCGCCACCGTCATGCGAAACATCGCCTCGACACACGCATCCGGTTTGCCGGCGAAAGTAATCACACAGCGGTTGTAATCGCCGTTCGGGTCCACATCGAGCAGCGTGACGCCGCCCACCTTGCGAATCTCACTGGCGACCCGGTCAATCTTCGCCCTGTCCCGCCCTTCAGAAATATTTGGCACACATTCGACGATGGGGTTCATATATTGACGGCCACCTTTTCGCCGTGGTGGATCTCCAAATCCAGGCGTATTAGATCAAACGCAATTTCTCGCCGTGGCGGGTCTCCAGACCCGACCGGCATTAAATAAGACAGATATGCACGATTCCCGGTTCAAGTCCAGCATATTCACGGGCACTTGACCAAGGATAATCTTCTGGCGTAGTAACGAGTCCACGACGAACCGGATTGCCGTGCATATAGATGAGCTTTGTCTTGGCAGCATCCGTTCCCGGAACAGGCACATCGTCATATCGCCTGCGCCAAAGACTCACACCGGTATACATGGCTGGACGCAATTTTCGAGATGTGAACTTTTTAAAACGCTCCATAAGCTCGGACACAGCGAGACCTTCCTCTTGTTGCAACAGGAGAGCATGCAGATGATCCGGCATCAGCACATAACCCAGACAATCCACGCCCATCATTTCTCTTGCATGTTCGAACGACTCCAAGATCGGAGTGCATGTCTCCGCGTCACGAAACCATTCGCCACGCTCCAGCGTAACCGTTGTGACGAAGTGAAGCGAGGATTCATAAGTTAGCCTATGATGACGGTGCAACATAGTCAGCAGATGCCGGTCGGGTCTGGAGACCCGCCACGGCGATTATATATAGAAAACCTTGTGATAAGAACTTACTATCAGTCCAGATTCAACAGATCCCATCGATTTTGAAAATTCTCAATTCGATTCACACTTAGCATACGCGGTTGCTCGGCTTGAGCGTTCGGATGCGCCTGCAAGTATTCTTGGCGCTCCAATTCACTTAACTCAGCAACAGTGACAGCGGGTACTACATAATACTGAATATTGTCAGGATTTATACGAACGAAAACATATGTCGGGTCGGCTGCATCAACAATCTCGGGGATATGGTACTGGTTATGGCCGCGCGTCGTCTTCACTTGAATCGGAACTTGGCGATTATTATTTGGATTCAGACAGAAGACGTCAACCTTAGGGTAGTTTTTCCAAGTGAGAAACGCCACATACCCACTTAGACAAAGGTGCGCGGCGACGAGATATTCGCCAGCCATTTGCGTGAGCTGCTTGTCCATCTGACCATTTGGCATGTACTTCTCCTTAACTTTGGGTCACAATTCCTTCATCAACGCCCGGATACGTTTGCGGGCTTGTTCAAGGCAAGTAGATTCGTAGAAATCGGCAAGGATTTTCTCACTGTCCAAACAGAGTCCCAACGATATCAAGTCTACACCGGGAATTCGCGCCTTAGCCAGTGAGCAAAAAAGGGATCGCTGAGGCGCCACTCACGCGCTTCGTGTCGCTCTACATGGCCTCTTTGTTCCAAGAGCGAAAGGGCTTTCGCTATCCCGGATGGGCTTCCAAGAGCGAATGTGCGGCGAGTCACTTCTGCCGACAGACCCTCCGGCACGCCGTGGGCAAGGGCAATCAGCACACGACGCTGGAGGTCGGTCAGTTCCGAGAAAGAACGCTCATAAAGGCTCGATGTCCGAGTTGCACTGCGATCAAAGGCCGCCTGAATCGCGCGAGCGTCTATCTTCCCTCCAGCAGGCACCACATCCCAGAGATCCCAGGAAAGCGCTTGGACATAATAAGGTACCCAGCCCACTTTTTCCATCCCCGATATTAGAGCCGCCTCGTCCACCTTAAGGCGTTTGCGAGCGAATCTCTCCACAAGCGGAGGCAGAAGAAGCTCGGGAGGAATGGTCTTCAGGAACATCACCGGGCCGGACTGATAGAAAGGCCGTTCGCGATGGGTCGCCATCTGAGAAAGCAAGCGCGTTTGAGAACCGGCAAAGACATAGCCTACACTCTTTTGTTCCTGAATGACAGCGCGAAGCTGGCCCTCCATCGCCTCTCCGTTCCACCGCAAGACCATCTGGAACTCATCTAAGGCCACCGCAATCAGACGCCCAGTTCGTTTGGCGGCCGCCTGCGCCATCGTGAGCGCCTCCGGCAGAACGGGGAACTGTTCGGATGCAATGTCAAAGCTAAGGCGCGGTGTCCCATCGCTTTCCAGAATAACAACCGGTCGCAGTCGCGCGAAAAGGCTTTTGGCCAAGGCCACCAGGCGTTCAGGTTTGGATTCGACTGCACGAGCCAAAGCAGAGAGAAAGAGTTTTGAGGCGTCCCCGGGGCTGTTGGCGCGCTCAAGATTGACATAAACGGCAATGACTTTCCGCCTGCGGTCTGTGCTCAGGGAGCCCAAAACATCCCGAATCAGGGAAGTCTTCCCGTACCTTCGCGGCGAAACGAGAAAGACGCGGACCCCTTCGATGAGATATTTGCGCAACTCCGCGCGTTCCCTTTGCCGGTCCCAAAAATCGGAGCCGACAACAATCTTCCCAAAGACAAAGGGATTATCCATTGAGATTTTCACCTTTTAGTGATTCACCTAAAGGTGAAACGCCTAAAGGCGAAATAAGGTTCCATTTTCTCGCCGGTCGGGTCTGGAGACCCGCCACGGCGAAAATAGCACTTATTCATACCTCAGCGCTTCAATCGGGTCGAGAAGGGAGGCTTTGCGGGCGGGGTAGAAGCCGAAGAAAATTCCCACGATGCTGGCGAAGCCCAAAGCCAACAAAGCGGCAATGGGAGAGACTTCCGAGGGCCAGCCAGCGAATTTGCTGATCGTCGCGGAGACCGCCACGCCCAATCCAATGCCCAGGATGCCGCCGAAGGCTGATAGCAGAACCGCTTCCAGCAAGAACTGCCACAAGATATCGCGCTGCCGAGCGCCCACCGCCATGCGAACTCCGATTTCCCGCGTCCGTTCGGTCACGCTGACAAGCATGATATTCATAATCCCAATCCCGCCCACAATGAGCGACACCAGCGCGACCGATCCGAGGAGAATGGTCATCGTCTGCGATGACGACTCGACTGCTTGCGAGATATCCGCCTGCGTGCGAATGATGAAATCATCGTCGTCTTTGGGCCCGATGCGATGCCGCGCGCGCAGAATCTCGCTGATTTCCTCTTGCGCTTGCTCAAGAAGCGCCCCACCTTGGGCCGAGCCGAAAATCATACTCACGCGCGTGTCGCCTCCCCGAAATTTTTTCGCCGATGTCGTGAAGGGAATCAACACCACATCATCTTGATCCTGCCCCATGGCTGCTTGTCCTTTGGGCGCGAGCGTACCGATGACTTCAAACGGCAATCTGAGGATGCGAATCGTGCTCCCCACGGGATCATTCCCTTGAAAGAGATTGTCTATCACCGTCCGCCCAACGACGCACACTTTCGCCGACCCGCGCATGTCGGTTTCATTGAACATCCGGCCACTGGCGATTTCGTAGCGCCGAATGTCAATGAGTTCGGGCCAAACGCCGAGAGTCATCGAATTCCAGTTTTGATTGGCATAGACAAGCTGGGCGGATTGTCGAATCGCGGGACTGACGGCGCGCACGCTGGGACACTGAGTGCGAATCGCCTCGACATCCTCAATGGTGAGATTGTTGCGGCTTCCCCAAGCAGTTCGCGCCCCCACGCGACTCGTGCTACCGGAAAAAATGAGAAGAACATTATCGCCGAGGGAAGAAATCTGCGTGCGGACGCTCGAACGGGCGCCTGTCGTGATGCCGACCATCGAAACGACCGCCGCCACGCCGATGATGACGCCGAGCATGGTCAGCGCGGTTCGCATTTTGTTGCGCGAAAGCGCCTGAAAACAGACACGCAGCAGAGCAAGAAAATTCATGATGACTTTGTATGTGAATGCTTCCTATCTATCCGCGTCAGTGTGGCCGACCACCAAATCCCGGCACGGTCTTTACGCCAGCCGCGGAAGCTCCCGCGAGTCCGATAATGACGGAGTCTCCTTCTTTCAGATCGCCGCTCAGAATCTCCACAAAGCTGCCATCGTTGAGACCAACGGTCACGCGTCGCCGTTCGGGTTGGCCATTCTTCCCTTTCATATATACAGTCGCTTCGTTGTGTCGGTCTGCCTCACCGCCCGGTGCCAGATTCTTTTCGCGCGCCGCATTTTTTGCTCCTCGATTGGAAGATGAGTTCTGGGCTGACTTGCCGCTCTTGTCAGAGGAATTTTCAGGTGGGCGAAACCGCAAAGCTGTCGCGGGAATGCGGAGGACATCATCGCGCCGCGCCGTAACGACCGTAACATTGGCCGTCATCCCCGGCCGCAACTTCAGCTCTGGATTTTTCACAGCGAGAATCACCGGATAAGTAACCACATTCTGCTCTTGCTTGGCGGCGTAGCGAATCTGCTTAATGAAGCCGTGGAATTCTTCTTCAGGATAGCTGTCCACGGTGAAGCTCGCATCCATTCCTTCGCGCAAGCCGCCAATGTCCGCCTCGTCAATGTAGGTTTCAATCTGCATTTCGCTCAAATCCTGCGCGATCGTGAAGAGCGTGGGCGCCTGCAATGACGCCGCGACGGTTTGGCCCACATCCACATTGCGAGAAATCACAACGCCGTCTATGGGCGATGCAATCACCGAGTAGGTGAGATTCACTCTGGCACGCTCGCGCTGGGCTTCAACTTGGCGCACATTCGCTTTCGCCAAATCCACGGCGGTCAAGGCGTTGTCGTAATCCGCTTGAGCCGCAAGACTCTTCGTAAAAAGATCTTTCACGCGATCGAGGTCGCGCTCGGCTTGTGTGAGCGAAGCCTTCGCGCGTTCGAGATTGGCCTCGGCTTCTGCGACGGCCGCTTCGAGGAAAGTGGGATCGAGCCGCGCGATAACCTGCCCTTTGCGCACGGGCGAATTGAAATCCACAGAGATTTCTTTGATAGTGCCCGACACCTGCGAGCCGACCTGCACTGTCGTGACCGCGCTAGCGGTTCCCGTCGCGCTGACCACCGTTTGCACCGTCCCGCGATCCACGGCCCCAAGTCGATAAATTTGCGCCTGCTTCCCTTGTCCAGATCCTTTCAGAAGCAGGAATCCACCCCCCAACACAACCAATACAATGATAAAAATCAGCCAGCGTTTCATTCGTTTATCTCACAATCCTTTGCGTTCGCTGCTATGGCCAAGCTCCAGAATCCGACCAAACTCACAACACCTTCGCCAATGCCCTGACGGGAATGTTGCACCGAAATTCTGGAATCGCACAGGTTATGCGATCCGGTTTCACGCTGTCGCGCCCTTCGGGAACGCTCAAAGCGCATTCGACAATCAAGTTCCTTGGTCACCAATCTCTTCAAACCTAAATCCCTGAGACAATATAAACTCGTATTCTTAACGAACTAATAAACAGTGAGATAAAAGCCTTTGGTTCCGTTTTTGATTTCTTTGCAATACATTGAAACCACTCGGCTTGAGGTATGCTTTTTTTGGATCTTTTTAATAATTATTCAAAACTATTTAGTTTTTTAGCAATTTGGGAGTTGGATAGTACCTCGCTCCACGCTTTTCCCCTTCTCTTCTGAGCATCCCGTCTTCCACAAGTCTGCGCAGTTTTGCGGAAGCCTTCGGAAGAGAAATATTGCCAAAAATGCGGCGGTATTCCTTATTATTTAATTACTCGTATCTTGTGAATTAATCTCTGAGCTTTTCTCTTAAGCTGCCCTTCTGGAGCACTGGATAGTACTTCGCCGCTTTCCGAGTTCCAACGCGTTCGACAATTCCTTGTTCTACAAGTGCGCGAATTTCCTTCTGGGCCGTTTCCTTGCTCACACGGTTAATATCTGAATATTCTCCCAATACAAAATAGCCTCTTCCGCTTTGATAGCTATTCGCCAGTATTCGCCTTTGACGAGCGTTCACCCTGTCCAATGGGAAGGAGCGTAACCAGTTCATTGTCTCCGCATCAAACACGGGTGTGTTTCGCAACGTTACCATGAAAAACTCTCCATCAGCCCGTAGCTCAGGCGTTGGGAGATTGGAGCTTTCCATTTCTTCAAACATCCGTGGAAGTCCCTCGCCACGCTCGCGCACATAGCGCAGAAACTTCAAGGTGCGCATGATTCGCGGATTTCTCGACGCACGCACTGATTTTCCCTGTTGCAGATCTTCAATCTTCACAGGTTCCTGTGGGAGACCGACACTCTTGACCTCTATGCGATCATCAAACATTCGTATCTCAATCTCGTTGCCTCTGTAAAAGTAGTTCCTGTGTGCAACCGCGTTCACAACCGCCTCTTGCCACGCAAGAGTGGGGTATTCGGGGCGCTCTTCGAAGAACAAATCTCGCAGCTTTCTTGAGACCTTAATCTGATTCCTTAAGAGCTCAAATGTCTTATCAATCAGTCTCGGGAGAGGTTCCTCAATCGGAACATCTTGGACTTCATTGTTTCTTGTCCCAGTTAGAACTTCCGTTCCTTCAAACCGCCTGAAGCTGATTCCACATCGCTCGTGGAAACGAACCATTGGAGGCTTTCCAAATAATAAACAAGCAGCCATCGTTAATCGTGTTCTCACTCCATCGCCGATCGCAAGATTGTGTTCTATCAGAATTTGTTCACATGTTGCGCTGGAAGAAGCTCCGACGCTTTCGCGAAACCTCTCTAACAGCTGCTCATCCAGGTCGCCAAGATGAACATCTGGTACGATAGATCGCTCAAAAAGTGTGCTGATTCTTGCTTTTTTTAACGCCGCAACCTGCTCAACCGTCAGCCACATCGTCTGCTCATTGTTTCGGTAAGGCGTTCGTCCGTCCGTCAAACTGAACACATCAGGTTGTGGTTCAACCTCAAAAATGATGATAGAGGTATTTGAATAGTCGACAAATTCTTGTACGGAACATGCTGTCTCCACGAGTCTGCCGATATCCCGCATAGCGAATCTAACTGCTTCTGGCTGAAGGGCACACCTGTTACGGTTCCATTATCCTCCACGCCCAAGAGCAGGGTTCCTCCATCTGCATTGGCAAATTCGGCAAGACTTATCGCAATATCCTTCGCGATTCTCTTGAAATCTCTTGGCGCGGGTTTCTCTGGAATTGTGCGATCATAAACGCTCTTGAATTCAGTGTACTGTCCTTCCCCCCTCTCAAGCAATATTGCAAGATCAATATTCATTGCTTCACAACACCTTCGCCAATACCCGCGCACGTTTGCGGGCTTGCTCTAAGTAGGTGGATTCAGGGAGATTCGTGAGAATCTTCTCGTAGTTCGCCCGTGCGGCGGCCTCGTCGTGCAAATCCTCCTCCTGAACTTGCGCAAGTAGGTAAATCGCTTGGTCAAGGTCGCGGCTTTGGGGGAAGTCCACAATGAATTTCTCCAAAATCTGCGCCGCGGTCAAAGACTCTCCCGCTTTTCGCAGGGAAAGTGCCTGCAAATAGCGTCCCCATTCGGCCAATCGCCCGCGCCGCGCAAGCTGCGCCACGCGCTCGAATTGCGCCGCCGCCTTGTTCGGCTCTTCCTGAAACAGAAGCAAATCCCCTTGTGCGAAAGCCTGAAGCGCACTGCTCTGACCTCCTTCAATGAGGAGATTGCTGTACTGCATCGCGTCGTTGAAGCAGCGACTGGCAAGGTTCCCCATCATCATCGAATCGAGCACATCGCCCGCATGAGTCAAAGAATCGAGCCAGAAGTAAGCGCGAGCCATACGAAGAGTCGCTTCCGCGCCGAATTCTTCCATGCCTTTTGAACTGCGGCCTGCAACTTTCCGCCAAACCTCGATTGCCTCCGGGACTCGATTCATCCATACGAGGCAGTCGCCGATATTGAGCTGAATCCTTGCCGCCGGAAATGTCTTGCTTCCTTTTTCGATGGCCTGCAACAGCTTCAAGGCATCCTCGGGGCGGCGCTCATACCGAAGGGTGATAGCGGCGATATGAAAGCGTGCTTCATCCGCTTCAGGAGCCTGCGGATGAGCTTGAACAAAAGTCTCGTAGGCCGCTTTCGCTTCCGCATATTTCTGCAGTTGCAAGAGGCAATTGGCCAGACCAAGCTCTGCCTTAAGGCGCGTCGAAAGAGCCGGGTCTCGGCTCAGTACGCGTGAAAAAGCATTGGAAGCCAGCGAAATCTCCTCCTCTCTCAGCAGCTTAGCCGCCAGGGAAAGGATTTCTTCGCCGTGCCCGTCCGCCATCGAATCTATCACCACGATCTGCTCATAGGACGCGGCGAAATCGCTGATTTTAAAAAGGTAACCGGCGAAAAGGCGCCGGAGATTGAGCGCCCGTTTTTGCTCCTGAATCGCGCGGGCAAGAGTTGACTTGACTTCTCGATAAACCATCGAGTCATCCGGAAAACGCGCCAAATACTGCTGCGCGATTTCCCAAGTAGTCGGCGTTTCCATCAGATAAGTAATGAGCTCGCGCGTAGCGGCACCCCATGCCATTCGCATCTGAAGGCTTTGCGCCATCTCAAGCGCCATGAAGGCCGGTTGCTTGGACTTTTTGCGGAAATCGGAAATAAGGCTTTCTGCCTGTTCCCAAAGGCGGTTGCGTTGGAGAACCTTGACCAGCAGCGAAATAGCGGCAGGACTCTCAGATTCGGAAGCCAATGCGCGATTCCAAATCTCCCATGCCCGTTCGCTTTCTCCTTGCGCCAGATAGATTTCGCCCAAGCCAAGCGTCAGGGCGAATGGACTCAGTGGGTCACTTGGCCCCAATTCAGCGGAAGCGCGAGTCTGGGCGCGAGCGATGATGCCCTCTGTGAACTCGATAGCCTCTTCATACCGCTTCAAATAGACAAGATTGCGCCGAACGCCGTCTATCGCGTAGGCGTTCCATGCGTTCTCGGACAGCGCCGCTCGCCACGCCTGGAGCGCATTCTCGCTGTCGCCACGCTCTTCAAGACGGCGTGCACGTTCGACGAGTGTTTGTTCGGTCGTCCCGGGGCGTTGTGGCACCGGTTTGGCCTCCAAAACACGGATTTGAGCATGGCCGGGGGAGACAAGAAACGCCCACAGGCCGACTGCCCCAAAAATGAAAATTCGCATGCGTGTCAAGTTATCATCCTACTTGGTTTGCATCTTACCTAAGGCATCAAAATATTGGCGAATCAGCGCTTCGTAATCGCGGGCGAACTTTGAATCGAGGGCGCGCAAGAGGTCCTCGCGCAATTGATCTTTTCCAGCTTCGGGAGAAACCGCCCGGGGACTCACCCGGACAACATCCACGCCGGTTTGGGCGCGTCGCTGCGGCTTAAACTCGCGTTCCCTGGCCGACCTCTGAAAATCTAACAGGCGTGACACAATGCGCTCTTGTCGCTCCCGAGTGCGCATCGTGACATTCTTGTCACGCAAATCCTGAGCAATTTCGCGCATCTCTTGGCCGACATCTCCCAACCTTCCGAGCGTTTGGCGCGCAGCGGCTGCTTCCCCCGCCAGCTCATCAGCGGCTTTGGCTAATGCTTCCTGTTGATCAGCCAATCGCTGCATCGAGGCCGCTTCGCCCATACTCATTGTGCCCTGATTCCCCGGTTGCATCAGAAGATCCGTGGCCTGATTGAGTGTCATCTGTTGCCCCGCCAACCCTCCGGCTTTATTGCACATTTGGTTCATGCCGGTAGCCGAGTTACAGGATGAATTGCAGTTCGAGCACGAACTGCTTACCTCTTTCTGAGCTTTGTTCAGAGCGGCCATCGCTTGCTGCTGGGAGTGGGCCGCCGTGCGAGGATCGCGTGTTCGAGTTGCGCCGATGGCTTCCTGCATTTTCATTGAAGCTTCCCACATCGCCGCCGTGATTTGAGGGGTAACAAAGAGCGAGCGGCGAGCCACTTCCGCCAGCGATTTCGACACGCGTCCTAACGCCGCCGAAATATCCTGCTGGTCCTCGCCCACTTGAGGCACTTTCGGGCTCGTGCTGGACAACTCCTGCGTCTCATCCCACAGAGCCTCCTGCCGCTCCGAAAGACGCAGAAGCTCGCTCTGCGCCTTCTCGAGCTGCTCCAGAATCTCGGCCAATTGCTCCTGAACCATTTGCTTTTTCATATTACGCATTTGGTTGGCCATATCGGTAAGCTGGCGGGACATCTTGCGGCCGCGCTTTCGGCAACTGGACTTCTGACACGCCGAGAGTTCTCCCGCATTCTGCTGCATCTCCTGTGGGACCGCCGCTTCCTGCATCTCTTGGTTGAATTGCTCCATTTCCTCTTGAGGCGCTTTTTGAAGCTCCTGCATGAGCTTCTGCAGCTCGCGTGATTGCTGTTCAATCTTGCGCATTTCCTCGGCCAGCTTTTCCTGCTCTTTCGCTAACTTCTCGGCATCCTTGGGAGATGCGTTCTCCTGCGCCTCGTTCAGCTTGTCCTGACGATTGGCCAATTCATCCAATCGCCGCGTAATCTCGTCCATCTTCTGCTCAACCTGCAACTGCTTCAAGATATTCAAGGTGCGGTCAAGCGCTTCTTCAAACTGCTCCTGACTGAGCGAGAAATTTTCCATCGCCTTGCGAAATGCGCTCTCATTGGCTTGCTGCATCGCTTCCTGCAACTTGCGCAACGCTTCCCGCATCTCAGGAGTTATCACTTCCTCGATAAGCTTTTGCAGCTCTTGATATTTCTCCATCGTCTCGGGAGAAAAAAGGGCGCGCTCCTGCATCTGTTCCGCCGTCTTTTGCAGAGCCTGTGCGATGTCCTCCAAAAGTTGCGTCATCGCCTCCTGATCCTGAATCATCTGCTGAAGCTCTTGCTTGCGCTCCCAATTCATCTCCGGATTGGATTTATACTCCTCCATCGCGCGCTCGATTTCTTCACCGAGCTCCTTTGAGCGATCCAAAAGGTCCTTGACGCTGATGTGGCGAGCTTTTTCCACTTGTTCCTGAGCATCAAAAATCTCCTGCATCGAGGGGAACCGCAAGAGGCGATGAACGGACTCCGCTCGTTTCGGTCCTGTCAGAGCGTCGTTGTCCCAAGCCTCAACAAAGAATTCAACCTGATCTTCGGGCAGAAGATCAAGCGGGGTCAAATCCCAGTTGTATTCCGACCGAATCTTGGCACGACCTTGCGATTCATAGGTAAGCTCAATCTTCTCAAAACTTGAGAGGGCTGTCGTGCCCGTGTCGCTCTCCAGCGCCGATGTTCGATGATACCGCAGCGCCATGCGGCTGAATCCAAAGTCGTCCGTTGCCTCGCAGATAACCGGAACTTGCACTCCAGCCGCTACATCGAGGTCTTTTGGGGGCTCAATCAATGTAACCACCGGCATTTCATCGGGCAAAGCAGTCACCCGATAAAGGATTGGATCGCGATCAGCCAAACCTTCGTTGTCGCGCAGCCGAATGCGATAAGAGCCGCTCTTGCGAATCTTGAACTCTCCATTCGCTTTGAAACCCGACGCGGCGAAGGCGAAAGTTTCTGTGGCCGGAGCTTCCTCGCCCGTCAGCGGCAATTTGCCTTCAAAGAACTCAACAAACGCTTGCCTCAGCGGCTTCGTAGCGGCAATGGAAAGGCGGGCTGTCGTGCCGTTAAGGGCGCTGATGTCGCCCACATTCTCTTCCAATGTCTGCTCTTCCGTCCGTGTGTAGGCGGGCGGAGTGAGCTTCACCGAAAGCGACCGCACTGCCGGCAATTCGCGAACATCAACTTGATAGCGTTCTGTTTCAACCGTGCCTGAATAAGCCCAATAGGAGAATGCCGTTGCGACGCCACGATAAGTATAATGGAATTCATCTTCGGACTGAATTTTCAATGTGACCGGTTCGCTCGCCACTTTGCCGCGTTCAAGCCGTTCCAGAGTGATTTCGCTCGGCGCTTTCCCGACCGCTTTAATTGTGACCGCGAGCGAATCTCCACGCAGGACGGTGCACGATCCGGGCCGCACAACCAAGTTGAACGGCGCGGGCGGCGCGAATTCTTCATCAGGGCGCAGAACACGCTCTCCAGCGGAAACAAGCGCACCACCGAAGATGGCAAGCATCAACGCTGCAAGGGCAGAGCTTGCCAAAAGAGCACGCCCGAAGAGGCGCACGGGTCGCTTGTCCGGCAAATCATGAGGATTGATGGGCTTCAAATCCGTGGCGACATCGCGGCCCGCCTCCAAAATCAAATCAACCGAATACCCTTCGCGGTTATCGTCCACGCGCTTCAAAAGCTGCAACGCATTCAGCACGCGATCGCGAATCGAAGGCATGCGCTCTGCATAGAATGCAGCGAGCTTCTCGTCCGATGGCGGCGCGAAAATGCGCTTCGCAAGTGGCCAGAAAAGCCCGATGCCCAAAGCGGCAAGGCTCCCGAGCGCCCACAGAGCCAGAAGGACATATCTCCCTTCACCCGGCAAGCGGAAGATTGCTTCGAGCAGAGTCACAAAGAGCGCCAATGCCAGCACGCCGGCCAGTGCGCCGAAAGCCCCTGCGCGCAGTCGCGTGCCGAAGACCGCTCGCCTCAGCCCCGTCATCCATCCCCGAATCGTCATCAAAATCTCTTGCGCACCCATAAGCTCACCTTATATTCTTGTTCCGCCGTGACGGGTGCCCTCACCCGCCCGGAACTTATTTGATCAACACCAACTTCCGCGTCTGCACAAATCCCGGCGCTTCCATCCGGCAGAGGTAAATGCCCGAAGGCAAATCCGCCGCATCCCAAGAAACCGTGTAGGAACCGGCAAGCTGCCTTCCGTCAACAAGTCGCGCCACCTCTCGCCCAAGCAAACTGAAAATCGTCAGTCGAACTTGGCCCGCTTGCTTCACATCGTAGCGAATTGCGGTCGTCGGATTGAAGGGATTGGGATAATTCTGGAACAATGTGAACCCCACTGGCATGATCGGATTGTCAGGATAAGAAACACCTGATCCAGGCACGGCATTGCCGCCATACGCTCCGATGTCACACAATGTGGTCCCCAAACCGAAATCGCAATCCAAAGAATCGTCCTCAATCGAAGGATCGCCCGCATCAATGCAAGGGGAATCAAAAGGGTTTCCACAATTCGTCCACATCAGATGATAATCACCATTTTCTGAATTCCGGAATCGAGGATCGGCAGAAATGTTGCCTTCTCCGGACCATCCGCCTTGAACATCGGAGTAGGTAACATAGGCATCGCCTGGCGGAGTGATTTGATCTGGAACATTGCCCCAGAGGACGCAGCTCGTAAAGGTTCCACGTCCATCCACCCCTCCGCCATAGTGCTGCGCTGAGTTCTCGCAGATAGTGCAATTTGTGAAGGTCGCCGAATCCTGACAATAGCAGTACACCCCGCCACCGCTCGCCCCTGATTCACTGCTTTCGATGCTGTTGCCGCGAATAGTGCAGTTCGTGAAGACTAGCGAGACTCCCGAGCAATATACACCTCCGCCCCCGCTGGGGCCGTAGCCAGACCCCTCATTGCCACTGATAGTGCAATTGACGAAGATCAGAGAAGAATTTACAGCGCAAATTCCTCCGCCCCAGGCCTCGACGCCGCTTGCTCTATTGGCACTAATGGCGCAATTTAGAAAAGTTGATGAAGAATTCTCGCAAGCTACCCCGCCACCACATCCGGTAGATGTATTGCCTATCAAGTTGTAGCCAAAAATACAATTCACGAAGATTGGCGAAGAATCTATGCAATAGACCCCACCACCGTAGCCACCGCCCGCGTGAGTTATAGAATTTCCGCTGATGCTACAATTCGTGAAGGTCGGTGAGGAATTGGCGCAATATACCCCGGCACCGTCCTCGCTGGTACGCCCATTCGTGATCGTCACTCCCTCAAGCAGGGACTCAGCCCCTTCACCGGAGTGGAAGTAGAATCCTCGGTGCGAGTTGGCTTCGCTGCCCTGACAGTCAATGACGCATGAGTCAGGATTCCCGCTCTGTGATCGGACGGTAATGGCCTTGCCTAAGTAGTTGATGTCGCGATTCCCGTCACCGGTGAATGTCCCGTTCGTTAGTTCAATCGTATCTCCGTCGGAGACCGCGTTGATTGCTGCCTGAATGGTTGGGAAATCGCCAGAACCATCCGGACGGACAACATAGGTGTCCGCAAGAGCTATCTCAGTGAACACCAGACCAGCATAAAAAAGCCATATCCACTTTTTCACTTTTGCACCTCCAAATTATCCTGAAAGAACGCTAATGAGTCAAGGCGTGCAGAATCACATTCGTGCCCATTTGGAGGGCGGCGCGGCGCTTCTCGATGGGGTCGTGATGCACATCCTCATCTTCCCAGCCGTCGCCCAAATCGCATTGATAGTCGTAAAAGACCACGAGCCGCCCTTCATAGAATAGACCAAATCCCTGCGGGGGAAGTTTATCGTGCTCGTGAATTTTTGGCAACCCGTTCTTGAATTCGTAGTAAATGTGGTAAATGGGATGGTCGAAGGGCAATTCGACAAGCTGCGCGTCGGGAAAAATCCTCTTCATTTCGTGGCGAAACGGCTTGTCCATGCCGTAGTCGTCATTCGCGAATAGAAAACCGCCGCTGGTCAAATAGGCACGCAAGTTCGCCACCTCTTGCTCGGAAAAGTAAATATTCCCATGCCCGTTGGCAAAGATGATGGGATAAGAAAAAAGTTCCGCGCTTTTCGCATCCACTTGTGCGGGCATCGGCTGCACCGCGACATTCGTATTCTCTCCGATGAACTTCTGCAGATTCGCCACAGCCGCCGCAGCGCTATACCAATCGCCGCCGCCATCGTATTTCAGAAGGGCGATGGTCAATTTGGAGCTTGGCGCGGTTTGCTGAGCGAAAGAAAAACTCGCAAAGATACCGCAAACTCCCGCGACTAATATGGCTTTGATACCGTTTGCCGGGCGGGTGACACACCCACCACGGCGTTTCCACAGAATTGTAGGGTGCGGGTCTGTGACCCGCCCGACTATTCCGGGCGAATCTGGAGATTCGCCGCGGCGAAAAAAGAATTGACTACTTCTTGATTTCAATATAGGTTTCCGCTTTCAGCTTATCAATCCATTTGCTGAATTCATGTTCGCGCTTTTGCATCAGCGTCATTTGTTCAATGCGATCATAGTCCTCTGCGAGGCTGACGCGCCGGGCATTTTGGCGGTCATCTATGCGCAGAAGGTGAACGCCAAATTGAGACCGGAACGGCTCGGAAATCTCACCCGCAGAGAGCTTGCGCGCCGGAACACGGAAATCATCGGGCAGTTCTTCGGGCTTGAACCAACCGAGTGAGCCGCCATTGGTTGCACTCTTGGCATCCCACGAAAGGCGAGATGCCGCTTTGGCAAAATCTTCCCGACCCGCCAAAATCTCCTCGCGCAATGTGCCCGCCCGCACCATCGTGCTTTCTTCATCAGTCGGAGTCGGAATGATTCTGAACAGAATGTGGTTAGTATTGATCTTCTCGCCCTTGCGCGAGTTCAATCGAATGAGATGAATGCCAAATTTGGATTCGACGGGTTGAGAAATCTCTCCATCCTTTAGACGATAGGCGACCTCTTCAAATTCCGGCACAAGGTCACCTCGATTGGTCGTCCCCAAGAGACCACCGGCTTTTGCCGAAGCCTGATCATCCGAATGCTCACGCGCCACGGCCTCAAATTCCGCTCCACCATTCAAAATCATCTGGCGTACCGAATCGGCGCGCGCGACCGCAGCTGTCCGACTGGCTTCAGAAATCTCGTCTCGCAACAGGAGATGCGAGAGCTTCACCGCTTCCTCGATGGCCGGTATCGAATCCTGATAGACCTGCCAAAATGCGTTAACCTCATCCCGCGTCACTCGAATATCGCCCAGGTAAGTCCGCTTGAGCTGTTCGACCATCATGTTTTCTCGCACAAGCTCGCGAAACTCCCGCCGAATGCGTGTCATCGGCATTCCGTAGAATGCGACGATTTTGTCTTCGCTTCCAAGCTGTTCCTCAAGGCTTTTCAGGCGCGTTTCAAGTTCGCGATCCACATCCCGGTCGGGGATGGTCAGCGTATCGGCACGCGCTTTGGCCAAGAGCACTTTCTGGCGAATCAACTCATCCAGCACCTGCCTTTTCAAATTGCCGAGCTGCTCCTCCGTAAGTCGGTCCAACTGCATGTCGCGGCCCAAATTGAATTGCAGGTATTGAAGCACTTCCGATTCCAAGATAATATCCGCATCCACAACCGCCAAAATCCGGTCTATCACCTCGCCCGAATGCGCCTGTTCAACCCCGAAGAGCAGAAAGAGCATGACAAGAAAGAGACGGACCGCGCGATATGTCCTCATAAGCTGTCTCCCAAGCGAATAGTCAGTGAATATTTTCGCCGAAGTTCCGCCAGCAAAGTCTCCATAGCAATTCGCGACGCCTCCATCATCAAGCGTTCGCGGATTTCGTGGCGAACATCCTCCAAGAGCATTGGCTCGCCAGCACTCCGGCGCGAGCGCAATCGCATCAGCCGATAGCCATCCTCCGCGACTCGTGGTTCGGTCAATTTGCCGGAGTCCAAAACGGCAAGCTGCGACGCCTCATCCGGCGCAAGATCTCTGGCCAACGCCCGCCAGATACCTTCCATGGTTACATTACGATAGGTCATTTCCGCCTGTTCAATGTCCTTTTGAGCGGCGCGGCGGAATAGCTCGGCGGTCACCAGGTCCGGTGCCCAATAGAGCTCGATTTCGTACTCCTCCTGAGCGCGCACGAACTCCGTCTGATGCATCTCATAGTATTGCGCGATCGCCGAATCACGGATAGCCTCGGCAGGCTGCAAGTCATGCAGAAGTCGCGCGCGCAGGAGCTCGGACCGCAGTTCGATCAACTTGTTCTCAATGGCGGGGTCTTTTGAAATGCCCCGCCTTTCGGCTTCCAGAAGCAACAGGGTTTCTTCCGCCCAGCCCCGTGCAATCTCGTGTTTGGCCCCAGGAGAAAGCGAATCAAAGGGGACCCCGGCACGCTCAGCCATCATCTGTCGCGTCAAAACTCTGCCCCCCACCGAGGCGACAATGTCTTTCGAGCTCACGCGAGCACAGCCCCAGAGCGCGAGCCCTACAGTGAAAACAACGAGTGCTCTCTTACTTCCTAACACGCGCTGAATCCACCGTCGAACGCGGCATGACTGGTTGTATTCCGCCAAAGGTCACCTTTGCAAGGACCTCATCGTCAATGGTCACCGCGTGCTTCCTGCGCAGTCCTGTCTTCAGGGCTTCTTTCAGCTCGTCGGTCTTCGCAATGCGCCACTGCCGCTCGGCCTCGCTGCGCACCTCATCAAAGCTCTTGGTTCGAGATGGAGTAATCTCCAGAAGCTGGATGACGGAGCAGTTCTTGCCCATGAGAAGAGGCCCGGCGATGTCGCCGATGTTCGCCAATTCGAAGGCGGATGTGCCGACAATATCCGCGCGCCGTTTTCCAAATGGTCCAACCTTGCCGTTGTCAGGTTTTGTGGACTCTTTCTCATTGAATTGCTTAGCCAGTTTCCCGAAATCCTCTCCCCGTCGGGCGCGTCCGGCAATGCGAGCCGCTTTGGCGGAATCTTCCTTGACGAAAATTTCGCGCACAACGCGTTCTTCTTCCTGGATGAAGTTTCCCAAATGAGCCAGGTAGTAGGCTTGGATTTCCGCCGAATCGGGCTTCACCTTGTCCGTAATCTCTTCCTTCTCAAGCATGGTCGCCATCTGCTGCTCTTTCTGACGAAGGATTTCGGGCGTCTTCAGCGCCTTCTTGAGAAGCCCTTTTTCGCGGGCGTCTCTCTCCAGCAGCTTCGGTTCAACGATACCCCCGAGAATCTCATTGAAGGATTCGGGACGGTCCCAGTTGACCCTCTGAACTTGGTCTCCTATTTTGTCAACGATGTCTTGAACCGTCACCTTGCCACCCTTATAGGTAGCGGCTGTGAGCCCTTTTTCCTTTTCTGTGAAAAAGCCCGCGAGTCCCTTGTTTGTGGGCGCCGTCGGATCCTTGACTTTCTGCCGCATCATCTGCCAGACATCGTCTCGCGTCTCGACTTTGGCTTTCTGCCGCAGATTTGCGAGGTACTTCTGGGCCAGCTCGTTCAGTTTTTCGCCTTCAGCGCGATACATCTGCTCTCGAATTTGCTTCTTGGCTTCCGCAAAAGGACGCTGCGACACCGGCCGGCGCTCTTCAACCAAAATGAGATGCCAGCCATAGGGAGACTTCACGGGTTTTGACACTTCTCCGAGTTTCAAATCCCAGGCGGCCGACTGGAATTCATCCACCATTTTCCCCCAAGTGAACCAGCCCAGCTTGCCGCTGTCCCGAGCGGTTGTCGCATCGTCGCTGAAGCGGAGAGCGGCCTCGCCAAAATCCAAGCCCCGCACCACCGCCTGCCGAATGCTATCAATTCGCGTCTTTGCGGCACTCCCTTTAGCCGTTGAAGTATCCGAGGGGGGAGTCTTGAGAAGGATGTGGCGGCCACGCAGTTCTTCACCTGAACGATTGTAAAACTGCTGCATGCCCTGCTCAGTAACCACCTTGTCCAGAATCTCCTGCTGATAGAGTAGATCGAGAGACTTGCGCGCCGCCTGTTGATTCGCCTGGTCGGCCACGACAGGTTTCTTGTCGTAGCCTCGCGCATAAGCCTCGGCAACAAGGAGCAGATGGTCGGCGGATTCCTGGACAAAGGCCCGGCGGTCCTCAAAGGATTTCCTCGCGGCCGCTTCTTCTGTCCGCCATTTCGCAATGAACCCATCTTTGAAATCTTGGACGGTAACCACAAGGCGTCCGACCTTGGCAACCGGCGCCTCTTTCTTGCCGCATGCAACGAAAATCAATGCGGCTCCGCACAGGAAGAAGGCGCAGAACAAAACCTGCTTTAGACGATTAGACACGAAAACCTCCACTTGCAATTAGAGAACCTCTATGTGATTTATTCTTAATATAATCAACTTGCAATCTTCTGGGCCAGCACTCCTTGCAAAAAATGGGCTTGTTGAACCGTCGTAGCGCCCAGCTTGCTGGGCCATAAGGGAGCACTGCCGTAAGATTTCACAGTCCAGCAAGCTGGGCGCTACTCGGAAACCTCCGCCAGATCTCGAAGAAAGCCAACCAAGTAATCGAGCAGAGCGCCTCCATCGGATGAGTCGGGAAAAGGCATGGTTACCGTGAGATGGCTGTACGCCGAAAACTCCACAGGGTAACTCGCAACCCTTCGCACGATGTCTTTGATGTCCCGTCCATTCTCGGCATCTTTGGGAAACTCGACCATCAACCGATTGTCTTGCATGCTGATCTTGGTCGCTCCGATTCGCTCGCCTAACACCCGCATTCGAGCCATGGCAAAGAGGGCTTCCGCTGGAGGAGGAAATCGGCCAAAGCGATCGCGAACCTCGGCTTCGATGTTGTCAATGGTGCGAATTTCGGTGGCATGAGCCAGCTCGCGATAGAAATTCAGGCGATGGCCTCCCTCGGGCATGTATTCTTCGGGGAAAAAAGCATCCAAGTGACATTCGAGTTTCAATTCGCGCTTTTCTTTCGCCTGCTCTTCTCTATTTTCACCCTGCGCTTCATGGCGGACTTCTTCGACGGCTTCCTCGATAAGGCGCTGGTAAAGCTCGAAACCCACGGCATTAATATAGCCGGATTGCTCTCTGCCCAGGAGATTCCCTGCTCCGCGAATTTCCAGGTCTCGCATAGCAATCTGAAATCCCGTGCCCAAGGCATCGAAACTCGCGAGCGTCGCCAAACGCTGTTCGGCGGTTCGAGTTATTTCAAAGCGGGGCGGCACCAGGAAGTAAGCATACGCTTTGCGGGAGCTGCGCCCGATACGGCCGCGAAGCTGGTAAAGCTGCGCCAGACCGAAGCGGTCGGCGCGATTGACAATCATCGTATTGACATTGGGCATGTCCAAACCCGATTCGACAATCATCGTCGAAATCAGCACATCGTGGCGTCCCTCGAGAAAATCCACCATCACGCGTGAGAGAGCGGCTTCCGGCATTTTGCCATGCGCCACCGCGAAACGAACCCCCGGCAAGAGCTTGCGAAGCAGCTTATGAATGGATTCGATGGATTGGATCCGATTATGAATAAAAAAAGCCTGCCCGCCGCGGTGAATCTCGTAGAGAATCGCGTCCCGAATCACCCTCTCCGACCAGGGCACGATGTCCGTTTCGATAGGCAACCGTCCCGGCGGAGGCGTCGTGATGTGCGACATGTCGCGCGCTCCCATGAGAGCCATGTGAAGTGTGCGCGGAATCGGCGTCGCGGATAGAGTCAGCACATCCACATTCGCTTTCAGGGATTTCAGCTTTTCCTTCTGAACCACACCGAAGCGATGCTCCTCGTCTATGACAAGCAGCCCCAAATCCTTAAATTTGACATCCTTCGAAAGGAGACGATGGGTGCCAACCAGGACATCCACTTGGCCTTCAGCCGTGCGCTGAACCGTCCGCTGGGCTTCTTTGGGGCGGCAGAATCGTGAGAGAACTTCCACTCGAATCGGCCATGTCTTGAGCCGCTCGCGAAAAGTGCGAAAATGCTGCTGAGCCAGCACCGTCGTCGGCACGAGCAGGGCCACCTGCTTGCCGTCCATGACGGTCTTAAATGCCGCCCTCACAGCCACTTCTGTCTTTCCATAGCCAACATCGCCGCACACGAGGCGATCCATGGGAACCGGCTTCTCCATGTCCCGTTTCACTTCCTCGGCAGCCTGAAGCTGGTCAGGCGTGTCTTCGTACGGGAAAGTCGCTTCCATTTCCCGCTGCCAAGTGGTGTCCGGACCTGTCGGATAACCTCGGACTGCTTTCCGGCGGGCATAGAGCCGGATAAGCTCTTCGGCGATGGTCTTCAGCGACTGCTTTGTCCGACGGCGTAGATCCGCCCAATCCCGGCCACCAATACGCGAAAGCGGCGGTTGAAACCCCTCGCGTCCCGCATATTTCTGGATTTGCGCCAGATTCTCGAGCTTCACATAGAGAATCACGCCCTCTTTGTACTCAATCTTGAGCCGTTCACGCAGGATGCCGCCTACCGCAATTTTTTCGAGCCCCAAATAGCGGCCAATGCCGTAATCCACATGGACAACATAGTCGCCGACTTGCAGAGCGTCCAGTCCGCGCAAGGGCACGACATTCTTGAATTTCATGAAGCGGCGGCGACGGCGCCGACGCCCAAAAATATCGTGATCCACCAGAAGGGCTAAACCGGCGCTGGGAAGCGTGAAGCCGTGATGCAGGCCGCCTTCCTGAATCTCAAAAGCATCTTCAGGACAGCCGCGCTCTTCAAGGACTTCCGCCAACCGCCTTCCCGCATCGAGACAATCGGAAAGAATGATCGTGCGAAGCCCCTGGTCATGGTATTCCTTCAGTCGCTCGGCCAAAAGGGGCACATTCGCAGCGAAGCTTTCCTGTGGCAAAGCGGCAAAGCTCACCGTGTCGTCAACACTAAAGGGCGAACTATTGACAAAGAGCTGCAAGAATCTGTTGGCTTGCGCGCGCACAGACATCAGACTTGGGATTTCGCTCTCATGCAAGTCGGGATTGGCAAGTTCAGGCGTGCGGTTTCGCCAGTCATCCTTGACGGCTTCCCAGCATGCCCGGCCCTCAACCCAGATAATCGCACTGCGCTCCGGCAAATGGTCAAGGATGGTACTGGCGTTCGATTGAGGGGAAGGAACACCAAAGACCTCGAACCGCTCAAGTTTTTCAGCGGTCATTTGGGTCGCCGGCTCAAAGGTGCGCAGGCTTTCGACCATGTCGTCGTAGTATTCGATGCGCACCGGTTTTGGAGCGCCCCAGGAGAAAATGTCCACGACAGCGCCACGAACCGCGAACTGCCCCACCGATTCGACGAGCGCTTCCCGCGTATATCCTCCGCGCACGAGAAATTCCAGCAATCCCTCGCGAGGAAGAATCCCGCTCTGAGATAGAACGAAAAGGCTTTCTGACACAGCTCCGGGCAGCGGCAGCGGGTCTAACACAGCAGTCGCAGGCGCGACAACCACCGCCGTTTCCTGACGGTGCAATGCAACCAGCACTTCCGCCTGTTCAGAAAGTTCAACAGGAGTGGGTTTGCGGCCGTAGTGTGGATTTCCTGGCAGAAGGCACGGTCCGCGTCCCGAAAGCACGCTGGTCAAGTCATCCGCCAGTTCCTCGGCATCTTCCAGCGTCGCACCCACGGTGAGGAGGGGCCGCTCCATTCGCTCAGCGACGAAGGCGGCGATCAAAGCAGGCAGTGAACCAGGCAGGCCAGAAATAGACACACGCCCCCCATCACGCAGGGCCAGTCCCAGCGCGTTAAAGGGGGGGCAATCGTAAAGGGCCTTTTTCAGCCAATCCATGAATTCAGTCCCGCGGCTTCGGCCAAACCGGGCGACCCCGATTCATCCCGACAAACCGCTGCACTCCTGACTACTCGCCCATCCTGCAATATGTTCCTATCTATAGATGAAAATTTCAATAAGATAACCCGAGTCCCTCCCCATGAGGATCAATCCCACAACAACCATTACCAAGCAGTCACTTGATGTTGGTTATGTGCATCATTGTGTGATTTTTTGGACTTTGCGGGTCTAAAGAGCGTTTGCCCATAGCATAGGATGCTAAGGAAAGGCCCGCTCGCCGACCGCCACTCGAATCTGACCCTTGGCTGCCGCCAAACGCATTCGCGCTTCGGCCGCGCCTATGCCGCAGACTTGCATGACAATCGCCGTCTTCAGTTCGCCGCCCGCCGCCACGATGAGCTTTTCCGCCTCGGCATATTCAATTTTCGTTAGAATCATGAGCATCGCGCGCACGCGCTCCTTCAGCTTGTCTGAAGTCGCCCGAAGGTCCACCATCAGGTTTCCGTAGCACTTTCCCATGCGCACCATCGAGGCTGTGGTCAGCATGTTGAGAATGAGCTTCGTGGCAGTGCCCGCCTTCATACGCGTCGAACCGGTTAGCACTTCCGGTCCAACGATGGGCGCAATAACGACATCCAATCCGTCATCCGTTCCCGTCGGGGGGTTGCAGGTCACAAGAATTGTCTTCGCCCCCACGGTCTTTGCGAAATCCAAGCCCGCGCGCACGAAAGGTGTCCGCTTCGATGCCGCAATCCCGCAGACGCAGTCCTTTTCGCACAATCCTTGCTGCTTGAAGAAATCGTGGCTGCCCTTTGAATCATCTTCAGCGCCTTCGACCGCTCTGACCAGCGCCCCGTACCCGCCTGCGATGAAGCCTTGCACCAGTTCGGGGTCCGTGCCAAAGGTCGGCGGACATTCCGCCGCATCCAACACGCCTAAACGCCCACTTGTCCCTGCGCCAATATAGAACAGTTGCCCTCCCGCACGAAATACCTCAACGATAAGCTCGACCGCCTTCTCAATTTCGGGGATCACTTTTGCCACCGCTGCTGCAACTTGTGCGTCTTCTCGATTTATTGCTTCGAGAATCTCGCGCGTGGACATCGCATCGAGGCGCTCAGAAACGGGATTGCGCCCTTCGGTTACCAGCGCCTGAAGTTCCTTCATCAATTCTTCGGACATGCGAAACCCTTCCTACTTTGCACACGAGAGCAGAAGCAATACACTACCATCGGATAGCGAAGTTTCTTGTTCAAGGCTGAAACCAAACCGTTGCAGCTCTCCTTCTCTCCGCCAAGTTTGCCCTTTCCATAAGATAGCGTGGCCGTGCACTGCCAAGAAAGGTTTGATGAGAGGCAATAGCTGCGGCAACTTGGCCACGGCTCGTGCCGTCACGGTTTTAAACACGCCTTCAAATGAGGCGTTCGCTGCGAGATTCTCCAACCTATCCCAAATCGCCTGCACATTTCGCAGCCCCAATCTTTGAATGCAATCATTCAGGAAATCAATTTTCTTCCGCGTCGCATCCACAAGAACGAACTGGAGGTCTGGCCGGGCAATCGCAAGGGGGATTGCCGGAAAACCGCTTCCGCTGCCCATATCCAACACTCGGCCTCCGTCAGGCAGGAACGGCAGAGCCGCCAAACTCGGCAGCAGATGGCGCGAAACAAGCCGCTCTCTGTCCCGCTGCGACACAAGGGCGATCGGTGCAAGCCGGACAGCATCAACGAACATTTTGAGGCAGGCTGACCGCTTTTCTTCGGACTGCCAACCCACTTCTGCTAAGACAGTATCAATATCAATCACTTGTGCAAAAACGGTTTATCCACAGATTATTCACAATCTGTGAACAGCTTGGTGTGAACAGGCCGTGGGAAACGCAATAGGCCTTGTGTTGCGGCTTTCAGCCCTTTCCCGTTATAACAACTTCGCACGCTTGCGCCTCGGTTATCCACATCGCCGCAATGTTTCACGTGAAACATTCGCGCTGCTACCCTTCCCGCCGCTTGAGGCAAATCATTAAGACAGCAATGTCTGCCGGGCTGACTCCGGCGATTCGCCCCGCTTGCCCCAGAGTCAATGGCCGGTACCTCATCAACTTCTCCCGACCTTCGGCAGAAAGCGATCGAATTTCCGAATAATCAATATTATAAGGAATTCTGCGACCTTCAAGTCGTGCCATTTGCTCCGCACGCTCGCTCTGCCGTTTAATATAGCCCGCATATTTCACATTGAGCTCCAGCGCCGCCAGAAAATCGTCATCGGAAGAGGCCGCGCCCAAGGAGGAACCTTCCGGCATCATTTGAAGAATGTCGTGAATATTATACTCTGGCCGTCGCAAAATTGCAGCGTAGGTCTCGCCTTTCAGCTCAGGCTCGCTGCCGTTTCCGGAGCGCGCCGTTTCCAAGAAGGCTTCCGCTTCCTCAAGGCGCCGTTTCTTGTCCATAACGCGGTCGTAGTATTCCTGTTCAACAAGCCCCAGGCGATGGCCAATGTCCATCAGGCGCAAATCGGCATTATCTTGGCGCAGGAGCAGCCGATGCTCGGCCCGCGAAGTGAACATCCGGTAAGGCTCGTCGGGAACGCGCGTGATTAAATCATCAACGAGAACACCGATGTAGGCCTGATCCCGCCGAAGAATGAGCGGCTCTTCACCGCGCAGTCTCAATACCGCGTTGACCCCTGCAATAATTCCCTGCGCAGCCGCTTCTTCATAGCCCGTCGTCCCGTTGATGTTGCCCGCGAAATAGAGTCCTTCGATGATTCGTGTTTCCAGAGTAAAGTGGATCTGATGCGGCGGAAAGAAATCATACTCGACCGCATAGCCGGGCCGCATCATCTCAACATGTTCAAGACCTGGAATCGTGCGCAGCGCCTCGAATTGAATCTCCTCCGGCAGGCTCGACGAAAAACCGTTCACATAGACTTCACTCGTTTCCCATCCTTCAGGCTCAAGGAAAAGCTGATGGCGCTCTCGCTCAGCGAAGCGCACGATTTTGTCTTCAATAGACGGGCAATAGCGCGGGCCTGTGCCCTTGATGCGCCCCGTGTAGAGCGGCGAGCGATCCAAGCCCTTTCGCAAAATCTCATGCGTCTTCGGATGAGTGTAAGTCAAATGACAGCAGAGTTGCCGTGGAATGGACGATTTCGTTCGATGCGAGAAAGGGACGATGCGCGCGTCGCCCGGCTGCTCCGCGCATTTCGCGTAATCAATCGTGCGGCCCTCAAGGCGCGGCGGAGTTCCGGTTTTCAGTCGCCCGAGTTCGAATCCTTTCTTAATGAGATTCTCTGAAAGATGAAGCGCGGGAGCTTCCCCCACGCGGCCGGCTGGCGTGGACCATTCCCCTGTGAAAATGCGGCCATTCAGAAAAGTCCCTGCGCACAGCACGACCGCTTGGCATTCATATCGCGCGCCACTTTCGCACACCACGCCGCAAACGCGCCCGCCTTCTGTCAGCACATCCACAACCATATTTTGCTTGAGGTCAAGGTTAGGAAGCTGCTCCAGAGTGCGGCGCATCGAGCGCGCGTAGAGGCCGCGGTCGCATTGAGCGCGCGGCGACCAAACAGCAGGGCCTTTCGACCGATTCAACATGCGGAATTGCAGCATCGCCAGATCCGTCACATAGCCGATTTCGCCGCCGAGCGCGTCAATCTCCTTGACAAGCTGCCCCTTAGCCAAACCGCCCATCGCCGGATTGCAGCTCATTTGCCCGATAGTCGGCAAATTCATCGTGACAAGCAGCGTCTTGCAGCCCATCCTCGCCGACGACGACGACGCTTCGCATCCCGCATGTCCCCCGCCGATGACGATGATGTCGTAATAATTAATCATGTTGTGTTCACATTGATAATCACAGCGGACTGCCGTCCGGCGCTACGAATCCGGCGCTGCAGATGGGTTTTCCTCATCGGATTCCCACTGCGCTGGATTGTTGAAAATGTATTCTCGCGTTCGATTCAATTCCATTTCATTGCGCAGGACACGATCGAAAAACCTCGTCTGCCATACTCGCAGATTCGGTTGTTGCGCCAAACGCCGGATGACTGTCGTCGTAACCGCTTTGAACTGTGCAATGAATGTCGAAAGGGATCGTGATTCATGTTCCCTCGATGTTCGCCCCCGTAGCGCCGGGCGGCAGCCCGCTCTGGTCTCTTCTGTTGATGTTGGGCAGCCCGCCTTTTCTTCTGGGAAAATCACAATCCCGTGCAGATGATTTGGCATCACCACATAAGCATCAAGCACAATCTCCTTCCGAATCTCGGCTGATTTCTGCCATTCATGAGCTACAATCTGACCGATGTCATTCAAAACCACCTCGCCCTTTGATATGTTTCCAAAGATGCACTTCCGCCCGTGCGCACACAGTGTCACAAAATAGGCGCCCGCACCGGTGTAGTCGTGATGCGGCAAGCGTATTGCCTTGAAGGGTGTCGTTCCCATGGCTAAGGAATCCGAGCGAACTTCCGTCCGGCGCTACAATACAGCCTATTCTTCTTCGAAGTAGTCGGAATCAATTTTCTTGATGGTGTAGGTGTTGACCGTGGAGACCCCGACATCGTGGTCAATCATGAGGCGAGCGAGCTCATCGCCATCAATGAGCACGATCTTCTTCCCTTTGATTTCCGAGACATAGATTCGGGCTTCTTTAGAGAAATCCGAGGTCGTGATGAAAACGCCTTTCTTGGCTCCATGCGAGTCAAGGCTGCCAGAGAAATCCCGAACTGCGCTCGCGGGCACATTTCCATTCCACCGTTTGGCCTGCACATAAACGACATCCAGCCCGAGCTTGTCTTCCTTGATTACACCGTCAATCCCGCCGTCGCCGCTTTTGCCGATGACCTGGCCAGCATCTTGAAGCGAACCGCCATAGCCCATGCGGAGCAGTAATTGTATCACCAGCCGTTCAAAGAATCGCGGCGAACATGCGTGGACAAGCGAAAGGATTTCTTTCGTCATCTTGTCACGCAGTATCTGATAGCCAGCCTCGATTAGTTCTTCCGGCGTGCCTGTCGACGCCGCCTGCGATATCTCGTGTACCGTACCGCCACGCCGCACCTGGCCGCGCTTCTCAACATATTCCGGGAATCTGGTCAGATAGCGCATATCAATGCGCTCCGGGGATGTGGCAAGGACTTCCTTGCCGCGAGGCGTTATCACATAGTGACCGCGAGAAGGCCGGGACACCAAAAGAGCCATGACCAAATATGAAAGGGCCCAGCTTATATTGTTGTCAAAGCGAGGAACTGTGCCGCTTGGCAACAGCTCGTTTCTTTCCTCTTCTGTCAGCGAGAAACTTTGTGCCATCTCTTCGCGAATCTCAGAGGATGGGCGAACGCGACCATCTTTCAATATCTGCAGGATTGGCAACATGAGGGACTGGAAGTCTGGGATCGCCATTTTCTATCCTTTCTCTATTTCCGACGGGCGCACACATTGGTGTGCCCCTACCAGTCTCGAATTTTTCCGATGACATCTATTTCGCCGGATAACCCACCGTCTGCGCAAGAATAATGTGCTGGTCGGGGCGCAGGTTCATGGCCCTGGCGATCTCTTCGCGGTCAACCCAGCCGCGCACGACGGTGGCCGATGAAGATGTCGTGATGCTTATTCATGATTAAACAAAGACTTGTTGCACAGATGGCACTGATAACTTTTTTCTTGACTTTTGATAATTATTTTGTTATATTAGAATACCCTTCGAAGCGAGACAGCTGCGTTTCGAGTGAGAGAGAAGGGTGTGCTGGAAAGAAAGGGCGGTTCATGTTCCAAAAGAATTTCAACCCTTTAGGAGTTATTCATGACAAATCGCTACGAACTCCTTCAGCACCCAAATGTTCGAAAGCGGCTGAAGTCTATTCCGCGTCAAGATCGTCTGCGCATTCAACAGAAGATTGAGTCACTTTCCAAAGAGCCCCGGCCCAGATCTTGCGAGAAACTGCAGATGATTGATGCCTACCGACTGAGGGTCGGAGACTACCGAATAATCTATCGAGTGGACGACAAGAATCTATTAGTCATGATTGACGCGATTGGACATCGCTCACAAATATACCATCATCAAACATAGTCAAGAATTCAAACATTGTGTGACTGAAAATATGTCTATAACGATTATGTGGCCTCAAAGATGAAATATCTCCCAATGTCAAATGTGGAGGACAGAAGCAGCGAACTGCTGCAAACCCTCTTTTCCGGGGATCGTCCCACAGCGGTCTTGGTGCCATTCGCGGTCTATGAGAAACTGCGCAAGCAAATTGAGGCCGCGGTAGAAGATTATCTTGACTCCCAAGCAATCGAAGAAGCTCGCCAAACACCCCAAGAAGATTACGAAGTCGTAAATCCCACTTATGCAAAGATCAGACAAGCTCGCTTGGCTGCCGGACTGACTCAGCGCCAGTTGGCAGAGAGAATGGGAGTCAAGCAGCCCTTTATCGCGCGGCTTGAAAAGCCGGGCGCCTACCCAACTGTACGCACTCTTCAGAAGCTCGCCAAATCTCTCGGTCTGAAAGACTACAGAGAATTGATATAGCTATTGCTCTTGCGCAAATCCGGAATCCCGCTTCGGCGGGATTTCTTTTTCTTTGCAACCTTTCCGCCTCACTTCATTGTTCACGACCCGCTACTTCTTCGGATACCCAACCGTTTGCGCAAGAATGACTTTCTGCTCGGGGCGGAGGTTCATGGTTTTCGCGAGTTCTTCACGGTCAACCATGCCGCGCACGACGGTCGCCAGTCCTTCAGAGGCGCAAAACAGATAGACATTCTCACAGATGAATCCGACATCGGCGGCGGAATAGAGCCTCTTGTCGTCGTCGCTCGAATCGCCCATTTTGGAAAAATCGGCCACATAGATGAGGTTCACCGGCGCTTGCGCAACGAAGTCTTGCTTTCCCGTCTTGGCACGAATGTCTTCCTTCAGAATCGGCTGCAACGCGCACGCGTCAGCGTCGTAAAGGTAGAGGCCGTCGGCGGTGGCAACATAGATGTCCACTTCCTGCCAATTCATCGCGGAAGGCGCAGTTCGCTTGCCCAAGTCGGGACGATTGATCCCGAATGCCGCCCATAGCATGTCTGACATCACCTGCATCGGCAGCTTTTCCGTGCTGAACTCGCGCGATGAATGGCGATCTTTCAGCACTTCCATCAAAGGCTTGCCGCCGGTCATGTTGGGGGGCGGGAGCTGAATCAATTCCTGCGCACGAGCCATCAAGGAACCTTCCAAAAAAATGAAAAGCGCCAAGCAAAAACCAAAGAGCGATTTGGTTTCCATGTTACCATCCTTTGTTACCTTCTATCCTGCAGAACAACCTATTCCTATTTTCCAATACAAAATTGCGAGAAGATTCTGTCCAGAATCTCTTCGCCGATGGTCTCGCCGGTGATTCGGCCCAAGGCGTCGGCGGCGTCGCGCAGGTCCGTCGCGCAAAGCGTCGGGTCTTTGAGTGAAAACATTGCGCGGTTGAGGGCTTGGCTGGCGGTTTCAAGCTCTTGCTTATGCCGAACTTCCGTTACTTGGACGGGCGTGGCATCTTTCCCCTCGCCAATCGTGTGGTGGAAAATGGCTTTCTTGAGATCATACAATCCTTCATGCAACAGCGCGGAGACCCGAACCTCGGCCACTGTTTCACGTGAAACATATTGGGGAGAAGCACGCACGGCTTCGGTCCGTTGAGGCGATGGCAAGAGGTCTATCTTGTTCCAAACCACGATAGTCGGTCGGCCTTCCAAGGTCCGTGAAATCGAGTGTTCAAGTTCCTTATTCTCATTTATATCAATAACTAATAGAACCACATCGGCACGCTGAATTTCTTTCATTGTGCGCCCGATTCCCGCCCTTTCAATCTCCTCGCCGCCTTCGCGCACGCCCGCGGTATCCAGCAGAATCACCTCGACGCCGCTGATGTCCAATCGGGCTTCAATGACATCACGAGTCGTCCCGGGATGAGGTGACACGATCGCCCGCTCTTCCTCGACTAATGCATTAAATAATGTGGATTTACCAGAATTTGGCGGCCCGACAATAGCCACCCGAAGTCCTTCGCGTAATAGGCGGCCTTGCCGGTAAGTCTGGACGAGTCTGTCGCAATCATCAATTAGCGCACGAATCGATTGCTCTCGCTCTTCGCGAGTAGCGAATTGAATATCCTCTTCAGTAAAGTCGAGTTCTACTTCGATAAGCGCGAGCATATCTAAAATCTTCGCCCGCATTTCGCGCACTTTCTTCGACAAGCCGCCCTCGAGTTGGCGCAGGGCCGCTTTCCCAGCAGCTTCGGTGCGGGCGGCCACGAGCTGGGCGACGGCCTCAGCCTGCGCCAAGTCCATCTTTCCATTCAGAAAAGCGCGCATCGTGAATTCGCCCGGCTCCGCCAATCGTGAGCCATGACGCAAGAGAACATCCAGTATCGCATGAGACGCGTGCCATCCGCCGTGGCAGGAAATCTCGACTACATCTTCGCCGGTATAGCTCTTGGGCGCTTTGAAATAGGCCAAGACGCCCTCGTCCAGAAGCTCTGCACCGTTTCGCAAATAGGTGTGCCGCACCATATTCGGTTCCATTGCGGCAATGACATCGGGATGCTGGCAGACTGCGGCGGCGATTTCCTTCGCCCGCGGGCCCGACAGGCGCAAAACCGCAATGCCGCCAGAGCCGGGAGGCGTGGCGATCGCGCAAATGGTGTCGTTATCTGTCGTCTTGTTCATCTCATGCGTTCTGAAGATGCTGAGCGGGTGAGACACTCACCACGGCGGAAATCTACAACCAAAAACCCGGCGGGCAGCCGGGCTTCGCGTGAATCGAATTTCAAGGGGACAACCACAGCCGCCGGCCAGCTCCTACACAGGTATTTTGATGAATCGCTGCTCCAGAAGCGCCCAGACATTATATAAAGTATAGTATAGTGTCAAACCCGAAGGAAATTGATTGAATATCAGGGTCATGAAAACGGGCATGATATAGGCCATCATCTTCTGGTTCGGGTCGGTTACCGTTCGCAGAGACATAACGAATTGGGTTACGCCCATAATGAGCGGCAGAATCGCGACCGCCGTCCCATAAAGCGGAATCGCAAACGGAAGGTCGAGCACATAATCGGGCCGTGAAAGATCTGTAATCCATAGCATGAATGGCGCTTGCCGAAACTCGATGGTCGAACGGAACACGACAAATAGCCCATAGAGAACCGGCATCTGGAAGAGAAGCGGGATACATCCCGAAGCCGGATTGACTCCCCGTTCTTTGTAAAGCGCCATAATGGCTTTGTTCATCGCCTGCGGATTGGCCTTGTGTTTTTCACGCAGCGCTTTGATTTCGGGCTGGAGAGCCGCCATCTTCTTCATCGAAATTTGCGACTTTCGCGTCAGCGGCCAGAGCACCATCTTAATAACAATCGAGAAAACGATAATCACGGCACCATAATTTGGAATGACCCCGCCTAGCCATTGCAGCGCCCACAAAATCGCCATGCTGAACGGTTTGATGATACTCCAGCCCCAATCCATCGTCTTTTCAAGTCCCACAAAGGCTGCGCGAAGCTGACGGTAGTCTATGGGTCCCCAATAGACCGTGTAGCGGTCTCGTCCACTTCCGCTCCATTCTTTTCGCAGCGCGAGATTGTAGAAAATTTGCCCCTTGGGATTCAAGCGGGCATTCGCCCGCCGCGCATGAATCTCAACGCCCGCCGCTGCTTCATGGGGGATAATGGCCGCCATGAAATATTTGGAGCGCGCTGCGGCAAAATGAGTCTGGCCGGTCGCCTGAAAATCCTTGCGTTCTTTGCCGCCAAGACTGACTTTTTCGAGAACATCCCCCACATAAGCGTAGGCCTGATTGAAACTCAAATCATGCAGCGTGTCCGGCTCGGTCGTTGGCACGCCGCCCAACCATTTGACGCGGTATTCATGTTGCGGTGGTGGTGCAAAACCCTGAGTCTCGACGGCGATGTCAAATCCATAACGATTCGGATAGAAGATATAGACCAGCGTGAGCGCGACGCTGTCATCGCCCGTGCGCAGAATCACCGAATCCACCTCGTTTGCGACCTTCTGAATCTCGCGGACTTTCGTAAACTGAATTTGCCCGAGGGATTCCAGGATTTGGCTGCCGAAATCCAAATCAAGAGTGCCAATCCCTTTGCCTGTTGCGTCTTTGCTTGTCAGGATAACCGGAGTGCCGGTATAGGTCTTGTATCTCTTCAATTGGTAGTCTGTGATTTGGCCACTCGAGCTGATCGCAAGCGAATAAAGCGGTGTTTCCACGCGCACGAAATTGGGATCTATTTGTTGGGATGCGGGAAGCAAAAGGGGCGCTGTCTCCGCTGGAGCGGTCGCTTCCACTTTCGGCTCTTCGGCTTTCGGGGCGGGCGTTTCGATGGGAGCTGGCGCCACAGCCGGCTTCTCCGTTTTGGGCGGAGGGGGATTCACCAGCCGATAGTAATAAGGCGTCAAAAGCAGAAGCAGGCCGATGATAATCAGAGCAATAATGGTATTACGGTCAAACATGGATTTACATTACCTCCGTCGAGGCAAATCACATGATTCGCCGCGAATCGAGCAATCAGTTGCATTCAGCGAGAAGAAAAACCGCCGATGACGGACCATTGAACGCACATTGAACAACAGCCGCGAATATCAAGTAAACCTAATACCCATGGCACGAAGCATTGCGAATGTATCACAATATTGTACATTGAACGCCTGGCATAGATTTGGAATCTTGATCTTATGGCTGTCTTTGGGAACTTCTTTTTCATGTGTCACAACTACACAATCTCTAACCCTGGCGTAAGCAACCAACCATCCGTCTGGATCGTTCGCAAACTTCGCCTTCTCTGCTTCTTTGAACTGGTTCTGCGCATGCACCCATTGCATGATTTGGCCGTAGGATTGAACTACATCAAGATCATCAGTGCGGGCAAACGCATGGACAAACTTATCATTTGCCCATTCCGCCAATTGGTCCTTTCCCTTGTCCAATTCATCGCGGAGGACTCGGTCAATGCTTAGCATACGCCCATCCGAAGCGTTGTCCTCCAAGGTCTTCCAAAATCCGGGAACAATGTCAAAGGCGTAGTAACCCTTGGCGGCTTCCATAAACACGTTGGCGTCAAGGACGTAAACGACATTGTTGATCATGACACAGCCCCGAAATCCAACCTGTTAGCATACCTCTCAAATGCCGTTCCCCAAAGACCCGTCAGATGATAGGCATCACGATACAAGAGCTTGCCTTCCTTGACTGCTCGAACGACTGTGCTTGCGAACCGGCGCCCAATGCGAAGGTTTTGATTCGCGTAGAAGTCGCCACCTTCCGACTTTTTCGCAATCATGCGCTGCTCGTCCTTCTGATACGCTCGATAGAATCTCAAGAAGTCATCTTTGCTGATGAGCTGTGCGTCCAGCGCTCTGCGTGCAATAACGGGCTGACTGACCTTGAATTCGCAAGCAATAATCTGAAAGCGATCTGGCATGCGGCGAACATCAGGCCAGATTCGGCGCAGGTCGGCTTCCGGAACGAGAAACTCAGCAGCTACTCTGTTGCAAGCCTGTTCTGTCGAGTCGTCGGCAGGTTGCATCTCACGCAGGTCAAATGCGGCGCTGGAGCCGAACCAAACATGCGCGAGTTCGTGGGCAAGCGTAAACATTTGTGCTGCCTTTCCGTCAGCACCGTTGACAAAGACCAGAGGAGCGTAGTCGTCAACCAGGACAAATCCACGGAACTCATCGGGTTCAAGCTTGCGATGGGTATTATTCCCAACGATCCCATTGACAACAACAACGATTCCGGCTGCTTCCATGACATCGCGAAGAACACTCAAAGCATCCGTCCAAGTAGACCGTTTGGCAGCCCACCCCTCTGTCAAACCCAGCGCAGATCGGATTCGAGGCGCAATGCTCAGAGGATTTTCATCCGTCCTTGCCGATTTCACGAACGGTATCGGTTCCTGCTCTTGATCAATCATGAACTCACGCATCCAAGCCTGACGCCTCTCCATCGCTTGCACAGTCTCAAGCAAATCGGGACTGGGCCGATGCATTGCTTCATGGGCGAGTGTCCGAAAGTGAGGAATTGGCAACCGCTCGGCGGGTGGTTCGGATAAGAACATATACCCGAACGGGGTCATGGTCACCTTCGCCAACTCTTCCAACTGGCGCAGGGTGGGATGGATAGAACCTGCCTCCCACTCCCGAATCTGGGGGAATCTGCGTTCCAATACACCTCGCGGCAATCCCGAGCGTTCTATTGCCCAGCGGAGAACTCGCTTGTTAACCTCAATCCTGGTCATACATTGGCCTGTGTTCTTATCGTTAAATTGGCTGCCATCTGGCCGGTTCGGGGCCCTCGCATCTCGCACCAATATTCACCGTCACAGGCGTGTGCCCGACACTGGCATGATGACCCCGTAACTTGTTCATCGTACGCTTATCTCTATCGGGAATTTCTCATCATAGAATATCGCCACAGCGATTTGTCTACGGCACCGGATCGAGACCGCCGGAATGCCAGGGGCCGCATTTTATCAGACGGCGAAAGGCCAAGAATGCGCCGCGAAAGGGGCCATGCGCCAAAATTGCCTCGCGCGCGTAGGCCGAGCAGCTTGGATGAAAACGGCACTGGCCGCCCAAATGCGGGCGCAGCAGGACCGCATAGCCATCAATCAGCCGAAGGAGAAGCCATCGGCAAACTACGGAGAAGAGCGCGCAGCTTCTCCTCCAGTTCATGCCAATCATTGGGCTCATTTTTCAGGACAAACAGGAAGTGAAATTTATCCGGAAGGAGGGACTTATTGCGGCGGTAGAATTCGCGCAACTTGCGTTGGGCGCGGTTTCGCTCAACGGCGCCGCCAACGGCCCGAGTCGCAACGAAGGCTACCTTACGCTCGGAGGCGGGCAAAAAAAAAGGAGCAGTTCACCGGCCGTCCGGCGCCGCCCTTCACGGCGGACACGCACGAAATCCTCGCGGCCGCGCAAGCGTTCGCTCCGCGGAAATTCCTCACCGCTCATCGGAAACGGTCAATTTGCTGCGGCCCTTGGCGCGCCGCCGCTTCAACACGGCTCGGCCAGATTTCGTCGCCATCCGGCTGCGGAAGCCGTGCACGCTTTTTCTTCTTCGTCGGGAAGGTTGGTAGGTACGCTTCATTGGGAATCTATTGGTTTGTTAAAATTAGAGTTATTTGCTCGGACTCGAGACGCTGGCGCATGCGCTTAATCATTATGCAATGCTATAAGCCTGATAAGTCTTCCGCTGGCCTCTACTTAAAAAACTAATATACAAAAATAAAAATCACCAATCAACTCTTTTTTATCGAATTCTGCCTCGCCTCTCCAAAAAAGCCCTTCCTCCGCCAGCCCAAACTTTATCGTCCTGTTTTTCATGATCAATCACCTCTAAGCTTTTGGCTTTTGAGGCTTTAAATCGCTTGACATTGGAGCAAAAAGTTATATATTAGAGCGGCGGTAAAGAATCTTTGGGGCCACGACTTCGCACCGAACCTGACCCGGTGAGTCAAAGCAGCCGGGCAGAGGGCGCGAGTCTTTCGTTTACTAATTAAATATCTGGACTTGCGCTTTGTTCCTTCATAAGTTCCGTTCTGTGCGAAGACGGGCCTTGCGGACAAGTCCACGCTTACTCTCCTGCCTGAATTTCCTTAACCATCGGTGGCCGCTGGGGAGGCATCAGCACGCCGTTCGGCGTGGGGCCTTTTGGGCTTCAAATGGCCGAACGAATCTTCAAAATCAATGGAGATCGTGGGAGCCTTGATTACCTTAGTCGTATCTGAAGAACTTTTCAGATTTTTGGGGAACAGGTATTTACAGAAAGAATGGGGATTCGTATATTGCCGGAAAGAGCGAATGTGGTTTCAAAATCCGGTGATTTATGCAACCCAAGAAGTTGGTTATCGTTAAGGACATGATCGCATACCTTATCTTGGTGCATCGGTATCCCGGCCAGTTCAAAAGACTCTTTAGGGCAATTTTCCATCCCGCCAACTACTACTTGGTACATGTGGATAAGAGATCAGGCGTCGGATTACAGACGGAGATACAAGATTTCTTGTCAAGCTTTGCCAACACATCCTTGCTGAAAAGCCAAGGCGCTCTTTGGGGGGGATACAGCCTGGTAGATGCTGAATTGCGAGGCATTAAGGAGTTATTGAAGATGGGCTTGAAATGGGAATTCTTCATAAACCTTAGCGGACAGGATTTCCCCCTAAAGTCGCAGACGTACATCCAAGCCTTTCTTAGCCGCAATATAGTAAACGATTTCATCAAGGTGGCTAACCAGAGCAAGATACGCCCTGATACACTATCTCGAATACAGAACTACTGTATCGAGTTTAGCAAGAGGATACTACGCACTCCTATCAAGCGACCGTATCTTCGAGGCGTGACTCCTTATATCGGAAATCAGTGGATGATCTTGAGCAGGAAGTTCTGTGAATTTGTATGCTACAGCCCTGAGGTCGAAAGGTTCAAGAAATTCTATCGGCACACCTTCATATCTGATGAAGGATTCTTTCAGACGGTAATAATGAACACTAGCTACAAGGGAATTATCGTGAACGACGATAAAAGGACAATTATGTGGGTCCCGATAGGAACAATAAAGTTACGTCCGAAAGACTTCACATCCCAAGACGCCGAATTCTTGCTAGCAAGTCAAGGCTTGTTTGCCCGTAAATTCGACGAAACCATTGATGCAGGAATCTTGAGTATATTGGAGTCGAATCTATCGTAGCCATTTTGACTTATTCCGCCGGGCGGGGGGCGTGACTTTCTCGTTTTTTTATTAAATATCTGGACTTGCGCATTGTTCCTTCGCGAGTTCCGTTCGCCCAAACGGGTCTTGAGGGCAAGTCCACGCTTTCTCTCCTGCCTGAATTCTCTTAACCATCGGTGGCCGCCGGGGAGCCATCAGCACGCCGTTCGGCACGAACTTATCGGGCTTCGCGCGGCCGAACGAATCTTCAAAATCAGTGGAGGAGCTACTTCTATGTCACTCTTTCCTTTGCGACTTTAGCACAATAGCGCACGCCTTATTCTTAGTTTTGGTAAGAGACCCAACAAAAAAACCGATACCTACATAAAGATAACCTCTATGCCTGAATCCAAATCGTCCGTGTTAGAGGGCCTCTGGTCGGAGCTGCTGGCGAAGATCGCAGCCGTGCTTCCCGAGCAGAGCTTCCGAACCTGGATTCAACCGATTCGGCCGGAACGATTCGATGATAATACCCTGACCTTACATGTCCCTACTCAATTTCATTATGAATGGATAGATAGCCACTATTCGCTGCAAATCCGGCAACTCCTTGGCCAAATCACCGGCCAAGAGATTCGAGTTCGGTTTACCGTCGCCCCAAAGAACGGCGCTTGTCCAACCCGGCGAGCCCCGGTTCCTCTTCCAAAAGCGTGCGCCCCAGCCGTCCGCGCGCCCACGCCGGAAGAGACTCAATTGAATCCCCGCTATGTCTTCGATAATTTCGTGGAGGGGGATGGGAATTCCTTTGCGCGAGCGGCTTGTCTTGCCATTGGCGAAGCCCCAGGGAAAACTCCATGGAATCCTCTGCTCATCTACGGGGGGAGTGGTCTTGGCAAGACTCACCTCCTGCACGCCATCGGCAACCTTGCGCTGACTCAGAAGAAGGTGCAGCGAGTCAAATATGTCACCAGCGAGAAATATACGCAGGAATTTATCCATTCGGTCAAGAACAACCGCTCGACGGACTTTTCCAATCTTTATCGCTCGACGGACCTGTTGCTTGTGGATGACATCCACTTTTTCGCGGCAAAGAATCGAACGCAGTCCGAATTCTTTCACACCTTCAACAGCCTTCATCAAGCGGGCAAGCAGATTGTTCTTTCGAGCGACCGCCCGGTACATGAACTGGACGATATTGATGCGCGTCTGATCTCCCGTTTTCAGAGCGGCCTTCTTACGCAGATTTCGCCGCCTGATTTTGAAACGCGCGTTGCCATTCTCGAGCGGCGTGCCGACGAAGAAGGGGCCAGCCTCGCGGTGGAAGTTGCTCAGTTTTTCGCAACGCACATTGTGAGCAATATCCGCGAGTTGGAAGGTGCGCTCATCACTCTCTTGGCTCGTGCGGCTTTTCATCATACCGAGCCGTCCATCGAGCTGGCTGGCGAGGTCTTGCGCGAGAAGATGGGCAGGACGGTGACGAAGCCGCCCGTCGAGCATATTCAAGAAGTCGTGGCACAGCATTTCGGCCTCTCCGTTGATGCGCTTCGCGGAAAAACCCGAAAGCACGAAATTGCTTTGGCAAGAATGATGGCAATGGCTCTCGCCACTGAGATTACAAACAACTCTCTCAAACGAATCGGGCAGCTTTTTGGCGGCCGTGACCATTCCACGGTTATTCATGCACGGGATACGATCCGCGAACTCCAGAAAAAAGATGCTCTTGTCCGAGAGAATTATGAGACGCTGCTCAAAAAGATCAAGGAGTCCACAGGACTATTCACAGCTATGTAGACAAGGAACCCTTTTGATGTGGATAAGTTAGATTAATGTCTTTCTCAATCCCTGTGATGGAAAAATGAGAAAGGAGTGAGTTCATAAGCCTCACCTGTTCATAAAATAATCCACATCATATTTAACTCTTAAGATACTTGTTTCTTTGTTTATACACATTCCTACACACATATTAACATGCTCTATTAATATATCTACAATATCTCTCTAAAGAGGATACTATGAAATTTTCTGCTTCAAAAAACACCTTGCTAAGCGGTTTTCTGCCGCTGTCTGCGGTTATTCCATCGAAATCGCCTCTACCTGCTTTGAGCAATGTTTTGGCAGAATTGCGAGGCAATACTCTTTCCCTGGCAGCGACAGACCTGGAAGTCTCGATGCAAACAGCGATTGAAGTGTTAGGTACTGAGGATGGAAAGGCTCTCTTGCCTGCAAAGCGGATCTCGGAGATTCTTCGGGAATTGCCCGAGATTTCTCTCAAGATAGCCATAGACAAGAACCATCGTATTGCCATTGAAGGGGATCAGGGGAATTACAAAGTCTCAGGTGAAGATGTCGAAGGGTATCCGCAGATACCTCAACTTCAAAAACCACAGGTATTCCAGATTGATGTGGGACCGCTGCAGCGCCTGATAGGGAAAACACTTTTCGCTGTTTCGCGGGATGAGCTTAGACCTCAATTGACCGGAATCCTATTGCAGGTGAAGCCGGGAGAAGTGCGGTGTGTTTCAACGGATGGTCACCGTCTTGTGCGCATTACCTCTCTTGAAACGGGCTATGAGGGAGAGGCGCATGATTTCATCGTTCCGAAGAAAGCCATGGAAGCGGTGTTGCGCAATGCGGAGGGAGAAGGCCCTGTGGAATTGCGTTTCGAAGCGACGCAGCTTTGCTTCGCTTTCCAGCAGATGAAGCTGACAACTCGTCTCATTGAAGGGCGCTATCCGAACTATGAAGCGGTCATTCCCAAAACAAACGAGAATATCTTGAGATTGGATGCGGACACTTTTCGGGCGGCGGTGCGGCGCGTCGCGATTTTTTCCAATGAAGTCTCGCGCCAGATTCGACTGCGACTTGCCAAGGACAATGTCGAAATCATGGCGGAGGATGTGGAGGCGGGTGGGGAAGCGCGCGAAACCGTTGCTTGTGATTACCAGGGCACCCCGATGGATATTGGCTACAATGCCACTTACATCATGGATGTCCTGAAACATATTGACACAACGGAAGTGATTTTTGAACTGGGCGCACCCACATCAGCGGGACTGGTGAAACCCAGCGAACAGGAAAAGAATGAAGACCTGCTCATGTTAATCATGCCGGTTCGGTTGAGCTGAGGCGTGGACTCGTTCGGGAACGAGCTGAGTAGGTGAAAAGGCGGGTGCGCAACCCGCCTCTTTCTCTCCCGGAAAGACGAAACACGAACAAAGAATTTCGCAGAGGAGAATGAACCATGAGTGAACGCACTTCGTCTTCGCTTTGGGGAATGGTGGCGATTGCCATCGGCATGGTTATCTCAGCGGCCATTATTTCCGGCGCCGCAATCGCGGTGAAGCGTTCGCGCGACACAATTACGGTCACCGGGTCCGCTCGAATGCAGGTGGCATCGGATTATGTGGTATGGCGCGGGAGTATCGTTGCCAACGCGACGACCATGCAAGCCGCCTCGAAGGAGGTACACGAACATCGGGCACGAGTGCAGAAGTTCTTCACGGAAAAAGGGATTGCGGATACGGCGGCAGAGTTCAAGACGGTTTACAGCACCGCTCATCAAGAGTACAAAGAAGGCTTCTATACGGGCCGTATTTCAGGCTATGAAGTGTCCCAGGGATTTGAGATTCGTTCGAGCGACCTGGATAAGGTGCTATCAGTGGCCGACGCGATGGAAGCGCTCATGCGTGAAGGGGTGTCCCTGCAATTGAACGCCCCGGAATTCTTCTATACGCGCCTGGACGAGGTGAGGGTCAAACTCATGGCGGAGGCGACCATTGATGCGCGTCGCAGGGCCGAGCAGATCGCGGCGGCGGCCGGCGGAAAGATCGGCCCCATTCGAGAGGCTCGCATGGGAGTTATTCAGGTCGTCTCCCCGAACTCGACAACGGTCAGCGATTACGGTATCTACGACACATCCACGCGCGAAAAAGATGTCTTCGCCGCCGTTAAGGTTGTTTTTTCAATCGAGTAGTCTCGCCGAATGAGTCAAAAAGAAACTGAACAATCCAAACAAGTTGAGCAGCGTTGCTTCGCGAATGTCGTGCGCTTGGGCTGGGTGAGCATGCTCACGGATGTATCCAGTGAGATGCTTTATGCGATCACGCCGCTTTTTCTAACGCAGGTTTTAGGCGCTTCCAAGAGCATCCTCGGGCTTATCGAGGGCCTTGCGGAAGGAACGGCGAGTGTGCTCAAAGGAGTCTCGGGTTGGCATTCGGACCGCATTCGCAAGCGAAGAGTTTTTGTCTTCGGAGGGTACTCGCTATCGGCAATCGCCAAGCCATTGATTGGAATCGCGGCTGGTTGGCCGCTGGTGCTCATTGCCCGCTTCATGGATCGGTTTGGCAAGGGGCTGCGAACGACAGCGCGGGATGCGCTGATTGCCGATTCCTGCCCACCGGAACGCCGGGGCACAGCCTTCGGTTTGCATCGCGCTATGGACACGGTTGGAGCGCTCTTTGGTGTGGCAATGTCGCTTGGGCTGCTCATGATACTCAAGGCTCACGGCAGCGAAGAGCATGCCTTCCGGCAGCTTTATTGGCTGGCCTTCTTACCTGCTCTGGTTGGAGTGCTCCTCATTTTCTGGGTGCGTGAGGTCAGGCCGCGGGCGTCGCAGAGTCCGGGTGCGGGACGCAAATTGAATCTTCGATACGGCAAAGATTACTATGCCGTGCTGTTCTTGTTTTCGATTTTCACGCTGGGATGCAGCAGCGACGTGTTTCTCTTGTTGCGAGCGCGGGATGTGGGATGGTCGCCGGAAGCGGTGATTGGAGCCTTTCTGTGTTATAATGCGAGCTACTCGCTGCTTTCTTATCCGGTGGGGAAGCGTTCGGACCGGATCCCGAAAGAGAAGGTTCTCGGGCTGGGCATGCTCATCTATGCTTTCGTCTATTATGGCTTTGCGGTTCTTCCCAACGCATGGATGGTGTGGCCGCTCTTTTTGTGTTACGGAATCTATATCGCGTTTACTGAAGGGGTAAGCAAGGCGCTCATCAGCAATCTGGTTCCTTCGGAAGCGCGCGGGACCGCACTGGGCTTATTCTACATGGTTACCGGTCTCTTGGCGGTTGTGGCGAGCTTGGCGGCGGGGTACCTGTGGGATCATGTATCGGTGGGGGCGCCGTTCTATCTTGGTTCCGGCCTCGCCCTTATTGCTGCGGTGGGATTTTTGGTGCGACGCAAGTCTTTGGTGGTGAAACCATAATCGAGAAGATAGCTCACCCTTTCATCAGCCGAACAGGCCCGCCCTCTCAGTGTTCATGATGACCTTTGGGTTGGGTCTCCTCGGTCTCGCCGTGATGCGCAGCTGTCCCAAGCGCATCCAGATGAAGCCGCTCGACATAGTGAACATATTCTACATAGGCCTCCACGAACTTCCGGCCTGCCTCAACGCTCTCCTCTGAGTGTCTTTTCGCCTCCATCGCCTCCGCAAAACGCTGGCCGACGCCTTCCCTCAGAGCATTTGTCATTTCTTGAACAAGGTTTTCTTCGGATCCCCGTTCCAGAGCTTTGTCGGTCTCTACGATAATCGGTTCTTGCTGGCCAGCAGGCTTTAACCCTTCGTAGGGAGCCCCTTCGCCTGCTCGGTGAAGCCGCACAAGCGTCTCAAAGAAATACATATCCGCCAGTTCTTTAGCTGCGGGACTCTGAGTTCGGACAGATTGCGTCTTGCTGAATGCAGCGCGCAGTTCTCCCTCTTGTTCCGGTTTCACCCACTTTAGAACAGGAGTGATGTCGCCTTTCTCGAGAGCGACTTTCGCCGCTTGAACAACAGGCCCGTCCATCGTGTCGCAGTGGGCCAAGCTCTGATTCGGCAGCAAGAGCCAAATTGCAGCCAAAAGGGGTAGGCAGGAGCAAATCGCTACTGCTCTTCGTGGAGATTTCATTACGCATCCTCCTAAGATTTTTGAAAGAAGGTCTATTCTTTTTGAAGAGTCGCAGCCGAGCAGGAAGCCTACTCGTCTGTGCAGGGTTCGGGCGGGATCGGAACGGGCCAGCGCATGACGGTCGCGCCCGGGTAGTAATGGGCGAGGATTTCGTGGTAGGTTTTCCCTTGCAGCGCAAGACTGGCGGCGCCCACTTGGCACATCCCCGCCCCGTGTCCCCATCCGGCGCCACTCAAAATAATTTCCGCCGGCAGCCCCTGTTCGTCTTGCTCGATGTCCACAACGAAACAACTCGATTCGAGCATGGTGGGAGACAGGACGCGGCGGATATTGAGTTCCTTCTTGATTTTCAGATTCTTGCGCGAGCCAAGAATCTCAATCTGCATCAGCCTGCCGGAAACACCACGCTCCACAGGGAGGATTTCATAGAGAGTGCCGATATCCTGGCCCGTGTTGTGGGCGATGATTCTCTCGAGTTCCTGCCGATTGTAGGTGACTTCCCAGCGAAAATGACGCCGTGTGTAGTCGGGAGCCACAGGAAGGAGTGCGGCGGGGATATTGCAGTAAACATTCGGTTTAGACAGAATCCATTGGCGAGCTCCTTCCTCTGTCGTCAGGTCAATTTGGGCCGTGTCTTGCGGCGCGCAGCACCAAACGCCTTTGGGAGCACCGGACTGCGGCGACGCCCAAACGAGGAAAGCATCCTCCGTGTGCCCTCCACAGACAGCGGCATAGACTGCATCCACGAGGGAGCCATCACGCATGAGGACTTCGCCACTGGTCTCAATCACCGCTTCATTTGAGCGCGGATCCTCGGGTGTAACGCCCGCATAAACTTGGCAATGCTCCGTGGCGCAGACATCAAAGGGATCGTTCAGATGTTTGGTATGAAGCTTGGCAAGAACCTCGGAGCGAGCCGCCACGGCTTGCGCTTTGAGGGCTTCAATCGGGAAACCTGCCGGCATTTCCGCCGGGACTACCCCACGAAGGTACACATCAATTGGTGTTTCTGAGATCGCGCCGAGTTTTCCCTCGTGATCCAGGCGGAATTCGACGACGCCGGAATAAGCCCGATCTTCTTCTTTTTCCCAGCGAAATCCTGTTCCCACGCGCACACCAAAGATCTTCGTCTCGACGGTAAGGTCCGCGGGAACAATCCGCATGCCGTCACCGATTGTCCATGATTCGCCGAGGTTTGCGTCAAAAACCTCGATCTTGCCGCTGGCACGCTGCATCAGCTCGCGCACGACACGAGGACTATATTCATCGCTGAATTTTGGAAGAAGTTTTTCGGCTTCTTCGGACTTGAGGAAGTTGCCTACTTGCACCCGAAAGCGCCGGTTATCGCGCAAGATTTCGCCACCGATTTCCACCGGTTCTCCGAGCGGACGCACATAGGCGTGCAAGCCGTCCTTCTCGAAATCTTCCGCCAGAGCGATCGCATCCGCCTTGTCAGGGAAGGCGATTACCAGAATGCTATAAAGGAACTGAGAAGGCACCGCTTCCTCAACGCTCACCCGCCACTTGAGGTCCGAGGCTTTCATTGGGCGTATCGCTTTGCCCTTCAGGTCTTCGACGGCGAAAGGCCCGTTGACATGGAAACTCACTCTTTCGTAGCCTTCCAACAGGCCTACGCGTATCACGGGCTGGGCTTCCGGCACGCTATCAGTATCCGCAAGGGAATCGTCGTGGGGCATTGTTTCTCTCGATGTAAAGGCGAAAGTCTCCTGATTTTTTTCTTGCCACAGGCTTGGAGAAGTGGGCAGTAGAGCCCACAGCGCGATCGTCAACATCCCCAAGAAGCAAGTACGAGGCCCTCTTGCAAGGGCACGGCTAAGTACTGTGCGCATTCGGTGGCGCGGTTGACGCCGATGCGCCATTGCCTTCAAAAAACTCACGATGTGCCGCCCGCGCAAAGGCTCGCGCGGCATTCTCCTCTAATAGAACCGCGAAGCGTGTCTCGGAGAGAAGAAGACCTTGGCATTGATTGGCAAATGAATTCAAGCAAAGCGTCGCTTGAGCGAAAATTATGCCACTCACACCGGCGCCCGGCGCAACGAGCGTGACTAAGGAAAGTTCGCGGCCAGCCCCCAAGTGTGCTTCGAGCGCAGGATTCGACCAGACGGATGCGGCATCCGCGCGACTGAGCACCAAATCCCCGCCGCCAGGGCCCCAACTGACAGCCAATGGGTGGATCCCGTCGCGGCGCAGGGTATCCAGAACGGCAAAGGGCATATCGGGAAGAGGGTAATGCGTCACCGATGGAACAAAAACGATAGCGGTCAAACTCCGCCGCGCGAGGGGACGCTCTGAAACAATCGTGCCGATGCGCCCCGTTCGAGCATCACCGACAGCCAAAGGCATTTTGTGCTCGGCGGCAAGTTCCACCGCGGGAAGTTGCAGGATTTTCGCGCCGCAGCCGGTCAGTTCCAGCGCCTCAGTGTAACCCATTTGCTCAATAATGCGTGCGCCAGGAATCTCTTTTGGGTCTGCTGTCGAGATACCCGCGACATCCTTCATAAATTCGACGCGCTCGGCACCCAACGCGATACCCAATGCGACGGCGGTTGCGTCGGATCCCCCTCGGCCCAAAGTCGAGATATTTTTGTCGGTCGTAACACCTTGATAGCCGGCGATAATCGGAATTTGGCCCTGCGCCAGAATATCGCGGACACGCTGCGCCCTCACTTCGACGATGCGGGCGGCGGTGTGCTGCGTGTCGGTGATAATGCCCGCTTGTGCGCCGGTGAGCGAAACGGCTAAGCCCGGCCGAAGGGCGTTGATGGCCAAAGAGAGCACCGCGATGGAAATGCGTTCGCCGACGGAAAGGAGGACATCGAGCTCGCGGCCGCTCGCGGATTCATTCACGCCGCGCGCGAGCGTGAGATACTTGTCGGTCGTGTCGCCCATCGCCGAGACTACAATCGCGAGCCGGTCGCCCTTGTCATACCGCGCGACGACTTGCGCCGCGACCGCTTTGACATCGTCCGTCGAGGCGAGGCTCTTCCCACCGTATTTTTGGATGATTAGGGGCAAGTTAGGCTCTGCTCTTGGCGGCTAAGGGAATGGGATCAAGAAGAATCTCGGTCTGTCCATACACTTGCCTGGAAACAAGACTCTCTTTTTGCACCCTCTTGGGCAGTTCTATCATGCAATTGCAGCCTTGAAATTTCATTCCCAAATCGCTCCAAACTTTTCTATCCTCTTTGCACAATGCAACGATAATTGAAGGATCGAGCCGGTCAAGGACGAAGCTATATAGTTCGAGTTGCTGCTCATAAGGTACTCGCCACTTGAAACCACTCGGGTCCTTTTCTTTCAGAAAGCGGAAAACAGAAGCCTTTCGCCCATTTCTTCGTGTGTGAGCAACGAGGGTGTTGGATGCTCGTAGCGTGCCCAAAGTCACCATCTCAGGAGCAAGTGCATTAATCTTGTCGACTGTCTCGGCGTAATCGCCCGGCCATCCCTCGTAGGGTATCATCGGGTCCAATCTCAATCTTATCGGCCAGCCAAGATTTTTCATTTCTTGTGCTGCCTTGAATCGGCGTGATGGGCTCGGCGCACCTTTTTCCCATCGTTTTGCCGCACTTTCTGAATTCGCGGACCAACAGAAGACGACATTGCGCGTGGGTTGCATCTTCTTGGCATATTGTATGTCAACCGATTTTGTAAGAAATAGCAAACGATTTCTCTCCTGGTCAGCAAATTTGGGTATCAGCATTTCTGCGAGAGATTTTCCTGCCAGTTCCTTGTAAGCTCGTTCGAAAGCCATTCCTTCCTGCAATTCACCGACAACCAAGATACGATTCTTCGCCGACTGAAGCCATCGCTCCACCTCTTTCAGCATGTCCTTCCAATTCTTAAAAATTGCTCCCGAAAGAGGATAGTTTCCGAACACAAATGAAGGCGTTGCCTGGAGGAAACAATAGGCGCACTGATATGGGCAACCCGCCGCAGCGACAAGTTCCCAAAAACGAAAGCAGCAGATGCTCGAGCCTCTTGGCGGGCCATGAAACTGCTTGATAAATTTGCGGCGTGAGACTATCGGGACGGCCTTGACATCATCTGTCGAAACGAGGCTCTTCCCGCCGTATTTTTGGATGATTAGGGGCAAGTCGGTCTTCGTCTGGTTCCTGAAGTCTTCCAGCCCAACACGCGGCCACAATTCCTTAGAATGTACGGATTTGCCTTAGGCATCCGCAACCGGGGCGCATTGCAGCTCCACTCTAAACTCTGTGGAGTTTAAGGTGTGCGGTCTAAGCATTCCCTGAGTTCCGTTTTGTTAAGGAATCCCGATTTGATTAAAGTTGCTATTAAGTCAAGCATCTCCTTCTTGCCCAACACGGGAGCACCACCGGGGCCATGTCCTTGTTTCAAAGAACCGCCAGTTGACCTCGTATCTTTATAGTAATTGAAGTGAATGTGATCTGCCTCCCCATTTTCTTCAGAAGCATTCAAAAAGATATATGGACTGTAGGTTGGTTCCCAGGTGGAAATGCGCACTACGCCAAGGATATATCTCGAGTATTCTTCCCCTTTTTCCTGCATAGGACTTTTCCTAAACACATGGGCGGCTTCACCACATTTATGACAACGGAACCATCCTCCATTGTTGCCAAAGGCATTGTCCGTGTTCTTTTCAATCAGGTCAACGATGTTGTCGGCAGGTCATGACAAGTGCGACAGGTGATGATGTAGGTCAGATGGAATTCTCCTATTTGATTTTTTGATCGTCTTCTTCCAATATGGCGCTGGAAAGTCGTCACTTCTTTGGCACGGAGGGAGACTCGGTCTGAGGCTTCGTTTTCACCAGCCATATGTCCCCACGGCCGCTGCCGAAGGAATAGGTGCATCCTGCCAGAATGTATCCGCCGTCTGAAGTCTGCTGAACCGAATAGCACTCGTCCGGCCATTTTCCACCGTAGGTTTTGCTCCACAGTTGCTTGCCGTTGCCGTCTGTCTTCACTAGATACATATTAGAGTGGTCTGGTGTACCTACACCAGAAGACCAGGTGTATCCCCCCAAGATGTACCCGCCATCTGAAGTTTGACGAACTGAAGGGTACGATCCAGCTCTTTTGCCTCCGAAAGTTCGGCTCCAGAGGCTGTCTCCCTTTGCGGCCGTTTTCATAAGCAAGATACCATTTTCGCCACCACTCCAACTCCACGAGAAGGCGAATCCTGCCAAGATATAACCCCCGTCTGAAGTTTGCTGAAGAGAATGGAAGAACTCATCATTCTCTCCTCCCAATGTTCGGCTCCAGAGTCGGTTGCCTTTGGCATCCGTTTTCACGAGCCAAAAATCACTTCCACCGCTCTCGTGGGGCGAGGTATCTCCTCCGAGGATATAGCCGCCATCTGAGGTCTGGTCAATTGAATAACACCGATCCTCGCCTTCTCCACCGAAGGTTCGACTCCAAAGCTCCTTACCATTTGGGTCTGTCTTTACTATCCAGGCATCGTGCCAGCCCGCGCCGAAGGATTCGGTGGTTCCCGCCAAGATGTAGCCGCCCTCGGAGGTCTGTTGAACAGAACGGCACTCATCTTCGCCACCCCCTCCAAAAGTCTTGCTCCAGAGCTGTCTGCCATTCGCATCTGTCTTCACCAACCAAAAATCCTTATTTCCTGCTCCGAAGGAATAGGTGTATCCCCCCAGGATGTAACCACCGTCTGAGGTCTGCCGGACAGAGTAGCACTCGTCCGGATCATTCCCTCCATACCTTTGGCCCCAAACCTGTTTGCCATTGGCATCTGTCTTCACAAGGTAGAAATCCTTATCGTCCGCTCCCAAGGGCATGGTGAATCCCGCTACAATATATCCCTCATCGCGCGTTTCCTGCACCGAATAGGCCGCATCATCACTGGCACCTCCATACGTGCGCGTCCAGAGCGCGTCCGGGCCCGGCTGGGCAAATGCAGCATTCATGAGAAGAGATGCCATGCTGAACAAAATGAAGAAGAGATTAAGCATTTCTATTCTTGCCTCTCAATGCTTTTGTCATTCGCGTTCAACCAAGCGATTCACCCGGGCATGGCCCTGCAATCCCAACACCTCCGCCGTCCCATATAGTCCGGGCTTTTGCGAAGCAATCCAGCGCACGGCGCGAAGAGTGCCTAAAGCGAAGGCGCGGCGGGACTCTGCGCGGTGGACAAGCTCGATTTGTTCGCCCGGGCCCGCGAGAATCAAGCGATGCTCGCCGACGACATCGCTCAATCGCAGCGATGTAATCGGAGTTTTGCCTGCATCGCCAAGCGCTGCTTGCAGCATCAGCGCTGAACCCGAAGGAGCGTCCTTCTTCTTTGTGTGATGAATCTCGATGATGTGGCGGTCGTAATCGGGAAGCGCTTTCGTCAGAAGCTCTCCAAGCTTGAAGAGCATTGTCATTCCGGGAGCCATGTTGGGTGCCCAGACGATGGCGATTTTCTCGGCGCAGCGCGCCAGCTCGGCATGGCCCGCATCGGTGATTCCAGTGACTCCGCAGACAAAAGCCACCTTGGCTTTCGCCGCCATTTGCGCATGGCGAGTCGCAGCTTTGGGGCTTGAGAAATCTACAACAACTTGAATGTCCTTTGGAATCTCAGAGGGGCTCTCTTCGACGCGAAGGCCTTCAACGACTTCGCCGATTCGTTCGTACTCCGGCTTTTCATAGGCGTGCGCGATTTCGATGTCGCCAGCCCCTTTCGCTTCGGTTAGAATCATTCGACCCATGCGACCGGCGGCGCCAAACAGCACAACCCTAATGGACACGCGCGCCCTCCATGACGGGCTTCCCTAAGACTTCTTCTAATGCCGCTCGAATTTCCTTCCGTGTTGATTCTCGCACGGTGACCAGCGGGAGTCGCACATCTTCCGAGCATTTTCCAAGCATCGCCATCGCAGCCTTTATAGGCGCAGGATTCGTTTCCAAGAAGAGAGCCTTGCAGAGAGGCGAGAGTTTTTCGTGGCAAGTTAAGGCTCGGCTTGCTTCTCCCGCGCCGAATGCGGCGAGCATCTCCTTGATGATTTGAGGAACAATGTGTCCGAGAACGGAAACAACGCCACAGCCCCCCACGCTGAGAACCGGCAGAGTCAGTCCATCGTCGCCCGATAGAATCGCGATACGGTCGCCCAGGCGTGCGTGAATATCGGAGATTTGCAGGATACTGCCTGAAGCCTCTTTGATTGCGACGATCGTAGGAAGCTCGGCGAGTCTTAGAAGTGTCGCGGGTTCCAGATTGACGCCGGTGCGCGATGGAATGTTATAGAGCATGAGGGGCAAATCTGTCGCTCTCGCCACGGCGCGGAAGTGAGCCAAGAGTCCTTCTTGCGTTGGCTTGTTGTAGTAAGGCGTGATAACCATCGCACCGTGCGTGCCCATTTTCGCGACTTCGATCGTGCGGTGAATCGTCTCTTCGGTCGAATAGGTGCCCGTGCTGGGCACAACAGGAATGCTTCCTGCCTCTTCGAGGCAGATTTCGATGACGCGTCGCCTCTCGCCGTCGGAGAGTGTTACGCCCTCGCCCGTTGTTCCGACCGGCACGAAACCGTTGACTTCAGCGAGGCGCAGGTCGCGTACGATATTTCGGAGGCAAGCCTCATCCAACCGGCTGCCAGAAAAAGGTGTGATTAGCGCGACCCACAGACCCTTAAAAAAACTCAATGGGAACTCCACAGTGATATGTCCTTCGATAAGGGGAGCGAAATTGATACATCAAGAAAACAAGAAGGGATATGGCCTTAAGGTAGATCCCCGCGGACGCGGGGACAGGAGTTGAAGCTAATCCATTGCAAATATAGAAGGATTCAAGGGAAAAGTCAAGAAGGCTCCTGCCTACCAACCGCTCATCAGCCTTTTTAAAATTGCGGTCCCCGCGTGCGCGGGGATCTACCTTTAAGAGTCGTGGTTGCGATGCGGCAACCTGCAGAAGAAATGACTAAAGAATCAAACCAGTGAGCCGATAATAAAGGTGACCGGTCACTATTCTACCATCCTTAATATCCAACCGAAGGAGGCGGCATGCCTCGACCCACACTATTAGTGATTGATGATGACCCGATGGAGTTGAGTCTTCTGACGCAACATTTGAAAATCGGAGGAGACTACGAAGTCATTGCGGAGATGAATCCTCGCGCGGCTCTCGAACGGCTGGCGACCGCTCCGGTGGATCTGGTGCTTTGTGATTGGAAGATGCCCGAGCTTTCGGGTCTGGATGTACTCGATGAAGTGAAGCGGTATTGTGCGGATTTACCGGTGGTCATTTTCTCGGGATTCGATGAAACGGCGGTGATTGTGGAAGCCATTCAGAAAGGGGCCGCGAACTTCTTGGCGAAACCACTGGAACCCGAGCTTCTCTACCATTCCATTGATGCCGCCTTGCAGCACCGCAAGCTGCGCGAGGAGGTGGACAAGCTAAAAAGACGGCTGGGCGGGGATCATCGTTTGGGCGGAATGGTTGGGCGAAGCGTGGCGATGCACGCGCTGTTCGATCTGATTCGAGAAGTCGCGGATGTGGATTCGACGGTGCTGATTCGAGGGGACACAGGCGTCGGCAAGGACCTTGTTGCGCGCGCTTTGCATTTTGAAGGGAGCCGTCGCGATAAGCCGTTTATTAAAGTCAATTGCAGCGCGTTGCCGGAGACGCTGCTTGAAACTGAGCTTTTCGGCCACGAACGAGGAGCTTTCACGGATGCTCGCCAACAACGCATCGGCAAATTTGAAGAAGCCAATGGTGGAACGATTTTCGTGGACGAGATTGGGGATTTATCTCTTTCAACTCAAGTGAAACTCCTCAATGTCTTGCAAGACCGGGAATTTGAGCGTATTGGCGGCAATCGCCGTATCAAATTGAACATTCGGCTCATCTCGGCAACCAACCGTAATCTGGAAGCGCTCATTCAGGAAGGCCGGTTCCGACTGGATCTCTACTATCGCCTCAATGTCGTT